>Ga0302325_10007790_pt1 | contig 23670 bp, 16 predicted proteins | sample Palsa_T0_2_FD_201948 | JGI IMG/M metagenome (GOLD analysis project Ga0302325, IMG submission 201948) | Peat permafrost microbial communities from Stordalen Mire near Abisko, Sweden - Palsa_T0_2 | ecosystem: Environmental > Terrestrial > Soil > Palsa > Peat permafrost | place: Sweden: Abisko... | reverse complement strand
GGCCATCGCGGCCAGGCTGCGGGAGCGCTACGGCGGCATGGACGTGCAGGCGCTGCACACCGACGACGGGATCGTGATCCGCGTCCCCGACGCCGACGAGCCGCCGCCGGCCGGCATCGCCGAGTTCGACGCGGACGAGATCGAGCCGCTGGTGACCGCCGAGCTTGGCGCGTCCGCGCTGTTCGCGGCCAGGTTCAGGGAATGCGCGGCACGCTCGCTGCTGCTGCCCCGGCGTCAGCCGGGACGCCGGACGCCGCTCTGGCAGCAGCGGCAGCGCTCCGCCCAGCTGCTGTCGGTGGCGAGCAAGTACGGGACGTTCCCGGTCGTGCTGGAGACCGTCCGGGAGTGCCTGCAGGACGTCTTCGACGTGCCGGGCCTGGTCGGCCTGATGCGCGACCTGTCCGCCCGGCGGATCCGGCTGGTCGACGTCGAGACCCCCGCGCCGTCCCCGTTCGGCCGGTCGCTGCTGTTCCGCTACGTCGGCGCGTTCATGTACGAGGGCGACTCGCCGCTGGCCGAGCGGCGGGCGCAGGCACTCGCGCTCGACTCCTCGTTGCTCGCCGAACTGCTCGGCCAGGCGGACATGCGGGAACTGCTCGATCCGCTGGTTGTCTCCGATTCTGAACGGATGCTCCAACGGCTCTCGCCTGACCGTGCCAGCCGTGACATGGAGAATGCCGCGGATATGATCCGCGACGTCGGGCCGCTTTCCGCGCCGGAGGTGGCCGAGCGGTGCGCCGACCCGGCCGCGGCACCCGGCTGGCTGGCTGAGCTGGCCGCGCAGCGGCGGGTGATCGAGGTGCGGATCGCCGGGCAGCCGCGGTGGGCGGCGGTCGAGGACGCGGGCAGGCTCCGCGACGCGCTGGGCGTTCCGCTGCCGCCGGGGGTGCCTGCCGCGTTCACCGAGCCGGTGAGCGACCCGCTGGGCGATCTGGTCGCCCGGTACGCCCGGACGCACGGCCCGTTCACCGCCGGGGCAGTGGCAGCGCGCTACGGGCTCGGCGTGGCCATCGTGACGGGCGCGCTGCGGCGGCTGGCGGCGGACGGCAGAGTCGCCGAGGGCGAGTTCCTGCCCGGCGGGCGCGGAGCCGAGTGGTGCGACGCGGGGGTGCTGCGGCTGCTGCGCAGGCGCTGCCTGGCCAAGCTGCGCAAGGAGGCCGAGCCGGTGCCGCCGCGCGTGCTCGCCGCGTTCCTGCCTGCGTGGCAGAACGCCGGCCAGCCCCCGCTCGCCGACGGACGCGACCGGGCCGGCGGACGCGACCGGGCCGGCGGACGCGACCGGGCCGGCGGACGGCGGGCCCGGCGGGCCGGTCCCGGCGCTGTCTACGAGGTTGTCGAGCAGCTGGCCGGGATTGCGGTGCCCGCCTCAGCGCTGGAGAGCCTCGTGCTGCCCGGCCGGGTGCCGGGCTACGAGCCCGCGATGCTCGACGAGCTGACCGCCGCCGGCGAGGTCGCGTGGTCGGGCGCGGGCGCACTGCCCGGCAATGACGGCTGGATCGTGCTGTCGCCGGCCGACACCGCGCCGCTGCTGTTCCCGGCCCCGGGTGAGATCACGATGACGCCGGTGCACGAGGCGATCATCAGCGTTCTCGACGGTGGCGGGGCGCTGTTCTTCCGTGCGCTGGCCGACCGCGTAGCGAGCCTGGCCGGCCAGCCGGATACCGGCGCCCCCCGCCCGCTCAACGGCTCCGGCCATGTCGGCGGGTCAGGCCCGCTCAACGGAGCCGGCCCGGCCGGCGCGTCCGGCCCGGCTAGCGCGTCCGGCCCGGCCGGCGCGTCCGGCCCGGCCGGCGAAGCAGGTCTGCTCAGGGAGGCCGACCGCCCGGCTGGCGGCCCAAGCCCGGCCGACGGCTGGCGGCCGGGCGGCGGGCCGAGGCTCCGCGGTCCTGGCGATCACGAGGTTGCGGCGGCGATCTGGGATCTGGTCTGGGCGGGCCGGCTGACCAATGACACGCTGGCGCCGTTGCGGACCCTGCAGGGTGCGGGCAGGCAGTCAGCCCCGGCGCCGCCCGCCGCTGCGGCCGGCGTGGGCGGCTACGGAGGTTCACGGCTGAGCGGAATGCCCGGCAGGTCAGGGACGCGCTGGACGGGACTGGGCCGGCCAGGGCTGGGCCGACCGGGGCCGGGCCGCGGTGCGATCTCGTCGCGCGGCGGCCCGCCGACGGTCAGCGGGCGCTGGTCGCTGCTGCCGCCCGGCGAGCCCGACCAGACGCGCAGGCTGCACGCGCTCGCCATGACGCTGCTCGAGAGGCACGGCATCGTGATCAGGGGCGCGGTGGCGGCCGAGCACGTGCCCGGCGGGTTCGGCGCGCTGTATCCGGTGCTGCGGGCGATGGAGGAAGCCGGGCACTGCAGGCGCGGCTATTTTGTTGAGGGACTCGGCGCCGCCCAGTTCGCGCTGCCGGGAGCCGTGGACCGGATGCGCGCGATGTCGAGGCCGCCGGCCGCTGCGCCTGATGCCGCCTTCTGGCCGACCGATGCCGCCGGGGTGCAGGCTGATGCCGATGGCCGACCGGCCGATGCCGCCGTCTGGCCGGCCGATGCCGCCGTCTGGCCGGGCGATGCCGGCGGGAGGCCGGGCGATGCCAGTGGCTGGCCGGGCGATGCCGGTAGTAGGCCGGGCGATGCCGGCGGGAGGCCAGGCGATGCCGGCGGGAGGCCAGGCGATGCCGGCGGGAGGCCGGGCGATGCCAGTGGCTGGCCGGGCGCCGCCCCGGCCGCGCAGGTCGTCGTGCTGGCCGCGACGGATCCGGCCAGCGCCTATGGCGCCGCGCTGCCCTGGCCTCCTCGGCCCGAGGAGACGCCCGGCAGCCACCGGCCGGGACGGAAGGCCGGGGCGCTCGTCGTACTGACCGACGGGGAGCTTGTCCTGTACGTCGAACGCGGCGGCCGGACCCTGCTGTCCTGGACGAGTGACCCGGCCGCGCTCGCCCCAGCGGCCGCCGCCCTGGCCGGGGCGGTGCGCGCGGGCGCGCTCGGCAGGCTGACGGTCGAGCGCGCCGACGGGGCGACTGTTTATGACTCCCCGCTGGCCCAGGCCCTGGAGGCGGCCGGCTTCCGGCCCACCCCTCGCGGCCTACGGCTGCGCGCATAGCCAACCCGCCATGGCCTCCGGCTGCGCGCACAGCCACCCGCCAGGGCCCGCTGCGGGCTGCTCACCGGCGAACGGCAGGATGGTGGCATGCGAGCGGTAGTAGTGACCAGGCACGGCGGACCCGAGGTGCTCGAAGTCGCAGAGGTTCCGGCACCGGAGCCCGGCCCCGGCCAGCTACTCGTCGACATCGCCGCGGCGGGCGTCAACTTCATGGACATCTATCAGCGGCAGGGCAGGCCGCCCTATGCGGCCGATACGCCGTTCATCCCGGGCGCCGAGGGTGCCGGAACCGTCGCGGGCGCCGGCCCCGGAGCGGCAGGCTTCGCCCCAGGCGACCAGGTCGCGTGGACCGGCGTGCCGGGCAGCTATGCGGAGCAGGTAGTGGTCCCGGCTGACCTGGCGGTGCCCGTACCAGAAGGCGTCGACCTGCAAGTCGCGGCGGCCGTGCTGCTCCAGGGCATGACCGCCCACTACCTGTCGAACGACACGTTCCCCGTCGCCGATGGCGATCCCGTGGTCGTGCACGCGGCCGCCGGCGGGGTCGGGCTGCTGCTGACTCAGATGGCCAAGATGCGCGGCGGGGTGGTGATCGCCACGGCGTCCACGACGCCAAAGGCTGTCCTGGCGCAGCAGGCGGGCGCGGATTACGTCGCCGGCTACGACGACTTTGCCGCGGTCACCCGGCAGGTCACCGGCGGCGCGGGAGCGGCCGCGGTCTACGACGGGGTCGGCCAGGCGACCTTCGACGCCAGCCTGTCCGCGCTGCGCCCGCGCGGCTGCATGGTGCTCTACGGCGCGGCCAGCGGGCCCGTGCCACCTTTCGAGCTGCAGCGCCTGGCCGCCGGCGGGTCGTTGTTCATCACCCGTCCCACGCTCGGCAGCTACACCGCCAGCCGCGAGGAACTCCTGCGCCGGGCTGACGACCTGTTCGGCTGGATCCGGGACGGACGGCTCAATGTCCGGCTTGGCGGCACCTACCCGCTGGATCAGGCATCTCGAGCCCACGAGGATCTCGGTAGCCGCCGGACGACCGGCAAGCTGCTGCTGGCTCCCTAGCGATGGAGCCATCCGGCATCAGCCGCAAACGCCTGCGCCCGGCCGGCGGCATTCTCCTCGATACGGGCTGCGTGCTGGCGTTCGTGGTGATCGGCCGTGCCAACCACGCTGAGGCGGAAAGCGTGGCCGGGCTGGCACGCACGGCTTGGCCTTTCCTGGCCGGCCTCGCGGCCGGCCTGCTCGCGACCAGGGCATGGCGGCAGCCGGCAGCCATCCCGACCGGTGCCGGGGCCTGGCTCGCCACCGTCGGCATCGGAATGGCGCTCCGCGTCGTCTCCGGCCAGGGCACCGCAGCGGCGTTCATCCTTGTCGCGCTGGCGTTCCTCGGGCTTTTCATGCTGGGCTGGCGGGTGGTCGCCAGGGCGATGGCCTCGTTCCGGGCCACCAGCCAGCCGGGATAGGCCAACGAACCGCCGGACAGGCCAAACGGGCGCCGGGCCATCAGCCCGGTCGTCCTCACAACCCCCGCGACGCTGCGGCGAGCGCGCAGGTGGCCATTGCCGGAAGCAAGCGCTGCGCAGTGGACAGGTCGCCGTCCAGCGGCCGGTCGCTGGTGTCGGCTGGCAGCGCGCCCGCCGCCAGCTCGAAGGCCTCTGCCAGTGCCGGCCCGGCGGGCCGGAGGCCGCGCAGCCTGAGCGCCCGCACTGCCGCGACCAGTTCGCACGCGAGCACGATCCGGTACGCCGTGATCACGTCGGTGGTGGCCCGCGCCGACTGGGTGGAGAACCCGGCGTGCTCCTCGACCCCGCGGGAGAGGACCGCGCTGCCCAGGGCGGCGGGAGCGGCAAGCCTGCGGATGTCGGCGATCGCCGACTGGGCGACGTACTCCACGATCATTACGCCCGAGCTAGGCGGCGGGTCCGTGGCCAGGAAGGGCTCCAGGGTGGTGAAGGCAGGCTCGACCAGCGTCCCGAGCCGGGCCGCCGACAGCGCCGACGTCTGGAACAGCGCCGCGCGGACGGCGTCAAGCGCCAGGCCGATGTAGGCGGTATGGAAGTTCCCGTTGTGCCAGACCGCCTGGCCGGCCACGTCGATCAGCGGATTCTCCGCGGCGGCGTTGAGTTCCCTGGTGACAATCTGCTCGGCGTTGCCGGCCGCGTCCACCGCGGGCCCGTGGACCTGCGGCAGCGCACGGTAGCCGTAGGGATCCTGGATCCGCGGCGCCGGGCCGGCCTGGCCGTCCAGCAGGCCGCGCATCGTTGCGGCAACCGCCTGCTGGCCAGGATGCGGGCGCGCGGCGTGCACCGGCTCGGCGTACGGCTCGGGGGAGGCATCGACGGCCAGATGGGACAGGGCCGCTACCGCCAGCCCGGCTTGCAGGAGGCCGCGCAGGTCGTGACAGGCAAGTGCGGCTTCGCCGATGGTCGCCGCGTTGCTCGAGATGAAGGCCAGCGCGTCCGGGGATGCCAGGGCGAACTGCGGCGGGAGGGCTGGCTGTGGCACCCATTCCCGCTCGCCAAGCAGGCAGAGCGCCGTCATGGCGAGCGCGGTGAGATCTCCGGTGCCGATGGCCCCCCACAGCGGGACGGGTGCTGACAGGCCGCGGTTGATCGCGTCGATGAGCGCGTCCATCACTCCCGGATCCACGCCGGATCCCCCGGCTGCGATCTGGTTGACGCGCACCACCAGCATTCCCCGGCTGAGTTCGGCGGCGATGAGCGGGCCGCCGCCGCCCGCGTGGCTGCGCACCAGCCGCAGGCCGTACCCGGCGACGTCGCTGCCGCGAACCGGCGTCTGGCGATTGGCGCCGACGCCGGTGGTCCGGCCGTAGACCTCGCGGCGAGCGGTGGCGTAGGCGGCGACCTCGGCTGCTGCCCTGGCGCGCTGCCTGCCCGCGGCGCTGAGCGACACGTGAACCGCGCCTCGCGCCACAGCGGCTACGTCGCCGCAGGTCAGCGAGGTCCCGTCGAGCACGACCACGAGCTGAGCCATCAACGGAGTCGTGCCCAGATTCCGCAGTCCCATGTCTGCCTGCCGTGGCGGCCGACCATCACGCCGCGGAGCATCATCACGTATGCGAGATCAGTTTATTTTCGGACATTACGGAGACAGCAGCCGGACTGAATCGGCGCCACGCCGGCACCCCAGAACCCTGGTGACTACAGGGCTTGACGGCCGGATCTGCCGACCAGAGCGCGCATTCATGGACGTCGCCGACGGCCGGCCACACCGCGCTGTGGCGAGCGCAGCACATACTGGGCGCCGTTTACCTGCATAATACTGGACATGCGATTGTCCGCACGCGCCGACTACGCCCTGCGCGCAGCCATTGAGCTGGCTGCCGCCCAGGGTGGCCATGTCACTGCCGATCAGCTGGCCAAGACACAGCGAATCCCCGGTAAGTTCCTCGAGGCGATCCTGACCCAGCTCGGGCGCAGTGGCCTGGTGCGCAGCCGTCGCGGCCCCGATGGTGGCTTCTGGCTGGCGCGCCCGGCCGGTGAGATCTCGCTGGCCGACATCATCCGCGCAATCGACGGGCCGCTGCTCGGCGTGCGCGGCGAGCGCCCGGAGAACCTCGGCTACATTGGCGCGGCCGAGCCGTTGCAGACCGTCTGGATCGCGCTGCGCGCCAACGAGCGGGCGATTCTCGAGGATGTCACCCTCGAGCACCTGGTCTCCGGCGTGCTCCCGGACAGCGTGCTCAAGCTGGCCGAGGATCCGCGGGCCTGGGCCTGACGCACTCGAGTCCCGGGCCGTGCGACTCGAGGCACGGGCGGTGCGACCGGAGGCACGGGCGGTGCGACCGGAGGCCCGCGCGGTGCGACCGGAGGCCCGCGCGGTGCGACCGGAGGCCCGCGCGGTGCGACCGGAGGCCCGCGCGGTGCGATGGGGGCCAGGGCGCACGGCCCGGTGCCCTGGCCGGTTAAGTGCTTTCGTCTCAGACGGGCACCATGTCGGGCATGTCCGGCGCCCGCCAGCCCAGCTGGCTGAGCGCAGTGCCATCCTGCAACGACACGGCATCGATGCCCTTGGCACCCGGAGCATCAAGGTTGCGCCCCGAGCGCATGGGCAGCCGGATCCGCGCGGGCGCGCCGATCGTGGGCGCGCCGATCGCGGATCGCGCCTGCACAGCCAGCTGGCGGCCACCGGTCGTCGCCGCGAGACGCACACTGCCGACCGCCGCGGATGGCCCCGGCGCGGCCGGCGCAACGGGAGTCGCCGACGGGCCGACCGACAGGCGCGGATCCCTGGCGCCGGTCAGCACCGGCTCGTTCTGCAGCTCGGCGAGCGCAAAGTTGTCGGACACTTCCCTGAGCACCTGCGATAGCGGGGTGCCCAGCGCGGAGCAGATGGAGCCGAGCAGCTCGGAAGAGGCTTCCTTCTGGCCTCGCTCGACCTCGGACAGGTATCCCAGGGACACCCGCGCCGACGCGGAGACCTCGCGTAGCGTGCGGCCTTGCCGCAGACGGAGCCGACGCAGCGCGTCACCGAGCAAGTGACGAAGCAGAACCATCGCCGCTCTCCCTTCCGAGGCCGATCGCTTACACCTCCACCGTACCTGCCTTCACGGACCGCACGGGAGACCACCCCGGGGGCGTGTTGGCCAATGTAACGCTGTAATCATAATTTCTCTTCCCGCAGGATATCCAGCAGCAGCCGCAGGCACCGCGCCACGGTCTCCTGGCGGATCTCGTCCCGGGAGCCGTGCAGCGTCAGCGACCGGACGGCGGTTCCTGGCGCGGAGCTGACGGCGATGTAGACGGTTCCCACCGGCTGGCCATCCGCCGTACCCGGGCCGGCCACGCCCGTGGTGGCCGCGCCGACCGTCGCGCCCATCCGGCGGCGGACCCCCGCGGCCATCGCCGCGGCTACGTCGGGATGTACCGCGCCGCATCGTTCCAGCAGGTCGCGGGGGACGCCGAGGATCGCGGCCTTGACGTCCGTGGCATAGGCGACGACCGCGCCGCGAAATGCCGCGGAGGCACCCGGGATGCCGGTCAGCGCGGCCGCGAGGAGCCCGCCGGTGAGTGACTCCGCGACCGCGGCGCTGTGACCGCGCGCCGTCAGCAGGCTGACGATCTCCCCGGCCGCCTCGCGGTCGCTGACGGCCGATTCCCCGGAAGCAACGCGGTCGCTCACGGCCGCGCCCAACCGAGCGGGGGCTCCCTCACGGCCGAATCGCCGGCAGCAACGTGCTCGCTCACGGCCGCGGCCGACTGACCGAGGGCTCGCTCACCGCATTCCTGCGGCAGCCGGGTGCCGCGCCGGCGTCGCGCCGACGGCCTCGGCTAGCAGATCTGCTCCGTCCGAGCCGGTCACGGTGGCGCGAATCATGTCGCCCGCGGCCAGCGGTTCCGGCGAGAGCACGGTCGTGTTCCCATCGACCTCGGGTGCCTGGTGCGCGGCCAGCCCGCCGTAGCGCCCGTTCCCGAGTGATTCCTCGATAAGGACGTCCAGCGTCTCGCCGACGCGCTCAGCGGCCCGCTGAGACATCAGCTCCTCGGCCAGATCCGCGAGATCCTCGACCCTGCGGGCGATCTCGTCAGCCGCCAGCTGCCCGGGCAGCGTGGCAGCCTCGGTGCCGTCCTCGTCGGAGTATCCGAAGATCCCGATCGCGTCCAGGCGGGCGTCGCCGAGGAAACGCTCAAGCTCGCGCACGTCGGCCGGCCTCTCGCCGGGAAAGCCGACGATGAAGTTGGAACGAACCCCCGCGCGGGGGTCGGCGGCCCGGATCTGATCCAGCAGCCCGCAGAATCGCTCGCGGTCGCCGAACCGGCGCATCGCGCGCAGCACCGGCCCGCTCGCGTGCTGGAAGGAAAGGTCGAAGTAGGGGGCAACGCCAGGAGTCGATGTCATCACCTCCACCAGGCCAGGTCGCACCTCGGCCGGCTGCAGGTAGCTGACCCTGACGCGCTCAATCCCCGGCACACCCGCCAGTGCGGGCAGCAGCGCCTCCAGCAGCCGCAAATCCCCGAGATCCTTTCCGTACGATGTGGAGTTCTCGCTGACCAGGAGCAACTCGCGCACTCCCTGTCCGGCCAGCCACTCAGCCTCGATCACGAGATCTCGCGGCGGCCGGGAGATGAACGCGCCGCGGAAGGCGGGAATTGCGCAGAAGCTGCACCGGCGGTCACATCCGGACGCGATCTTGAGGGGGGCGACCACGCCACCAGCCAGGCGGCGACGCAGCACGCGCGGCCCCGAGGCCGGCGCGATACCCGGCGGCAGGTCGGTTATCGCCGGGGTCGTCCCGGACGCCAGCGTCCCGGCGGCTGACTCCACGGCAAGCGGCTCCGCAGTGACTGGCTCTCCTGCCACGGTGCCATGGCCCGGCAGATGCCCGCCGGCGGCCGGGCGGCCGGCCGGCGAGATCGGCAGCAGCCGCCGCCGATCCCTAGGGGCATGCGCGGGCCACCGCCGGCCGGCCACCACGGCGTCGAGCCTCGCCGCGATGTCGTCGTAATCGTCGAAACTCAGCACCTGCGCCTCGGGCAGCGCCTCGGCGAGACCCGCGCCGTAGCGTTCAGCGAGGCATCCGGCGGCCACCACCCTGGCGCCCCCGGCTGCCGCGCCGAGTATCTGGTCGATCGACTCTTCCTTGGCCGCCTGGATGAAGCCGCAGGTGTTGACAAGGACGACGTCTGCCCCGCCCTCGGCGTCCCCGACCACAGTCCAGCCCGCCGCTTCGAGCCGCGCGGCGAGTTCCTCGGAGTCGACCTCGTTGCGTGCGCAACCCAGCGTGACCAGGCTGACGGTGCGACCGCTCTGGCCCGCGCTTCCCTGACTCGACACACCGGCAGACTACGGCAGGCGGGGCGATGCGCGGCCCAGGGGCGGCACGGGCAGGTCAGCTGGCAGTTCGCCGGCCTGGCCCGAAGCTCAGCGTGACCGGCCCGCCGGAATGACCGGGCGCGCCGAGGTTCTTGCCGTTCACGGTCAGCGCGATCCCGCTCGGATTGCCCAGCACGAGACTGACGGCCTGCCGCTCGGTCCAGTGCTCGCGGGTGCCGCCATAGACGATCCCGCTGAAGATCGTCTGGCCGCTCGCCGTGGTCAGCTGGACCCAGCAGTCCTCGATGGCATCCAGGTGAATCACCACGTCGCGGGCCGCTCCTGGCAGGCGATGAATCCCCGGTGAGGATCCTGTTACCTTGCCTGCCGTGTGTCCCCTGGGCGTCCGGCCCGACAGGTGCGAAGCGGCTGTTTGCGCCGCTACCCGAGGTACGCCCGTTGACGGCCACGCCCGGTATACCGCGAAACCGACAATCAGGGCGAGCGCCAGCGCCATCACGGCGCTCCAGTTGGGCCCGCGCCGTTCCCTCAGCTTGATCGGCGTCGACGGCTCGAAGGCATCTGCCGCAGTGATCGCAGTTGGCGCCCCGTGGATCAGGTCGTACTCCCTGATCAGTGATTCCGGGTCGGTGCCCACGGCGCGGGCGATGCTCCGGACGTGGCCGCGGGCATAGAAGTCGCCTCCGCAGGCTGAGTAATCGTCGCGCTCGATGCCGCGGATGATCGTCTCTCTGATGCAGGTCACCTGACTGACCTCGGAGATGGTGAGATCGGCCTGGCACCGTGCCTCGGCCAGGATGTCACCGATGCTCACGCGGCGCCTCCCCTGCTCTGTCGCACTGCATACCGCCCGGGGGTGCGGTCAAACAGCTATCTGTCTCTGCGTACGGGTTCCATCACCAAGTGTAGACAACGGGGCGGCGTGCCGCGAGGACCGGCAGGGCGCACGTAGCTGCCAGGCGGCTGCCCAGAGCGACCGCCGTGGAATCGCCGCCTTGGGATCGCCGCCGTGGGATCGCCGCCTTGGAGCGGCGACCCCTGGAGCGGGGCGGTCCCTGGCCGCTACTCAGTCTGCGGGCCCGCCGCCTGGGGGCCTGCCGCGCAGCGAGCCGATCAGTTCCGTCAGGTCGTCGGGCTTGACCAGCACGTCCCTGGCCTTGGATCCCTCGCTCGGGCCGACCACGCCGCGGCTTTCCAGCAGGTCCATCAGCCGTCCCGCCTTCGCGAAGCCGACCCGAAGCTTGCGCTGCAGCATCGAGGTCGAGCCGAACTGGGTGCTGACGATCAGCTCGGCCGCCGCGATCATCAGCTCCAGGTCATCGCCGACCTCTGCCTCGACCTCCCGCTGGCGGCCCTCGGTGACCCCGACATCGTCGCGGTAGGACGGCTCGGCCTGCCGCTTGCAGTGCTCGACGACGGCACGGATCTCCTTCTCGGTCACGAACGCGTTCTGCAGCCGCATCGGCTTGCTCGCCCCCATCGGCAGGAACAGCGAGTCCCCCTGGCCGACGAGCTTCTCCGCGCCCGGCTGGTCCAGGATGACCCTGCTGTCGGTCAGGCTGGAAGTGGCGAACGCGAGCCTGGACGGCACGTTGGCCTTGATCAGGCCGGTGACCACGTCCACGCTCGGGCGCTGGGTCGCGAGCACCAGGTGGATGCCGGCCGCCCGGGCCAGCTGGGTGATCCGGACGATCGCGTCCTCCACGTCGCGCGGCGCGACGATCATCAGGTCCGCGAGCTCGTCGACGATCACCAGCAGGTACGGGTACGGGACATAGACCCGCTCGCTGCCGGCCGGCGCGGTGAGCTTGCCCGCCCGGACCGCCTTGTTGAAGTCGTCCAGGTGCCGGAACCCGGACGCGGCCAGGTCGTCGTAACGGCGGTCCATCTCCCCGACCACCCACGCCAATGCGTCCGCCGCCTTCTTCGGGTTCGTGATGATCGCCGTGATCAGATGCGGGATGCCGGCGTAGGCCGCCAGCTCCACCCGCTTCGGGTCGATCAGGATCATCCGCACCTCATCCGGCGTCGCCCGCACCAGGATCGAGGTGATCAGCCCGTTGATGCACGTCGACTTCCCCGCGCCGGTCGCCCCCGCGATCAGCATGTGCGGCATCTTGGCGATGTTCGCCACCACCGTCCGGCCCTCGACGTCCTTGCCCAGCGCCACCACCATCGGATGATGATCAGCCGTCGCGACCGGCGAGCGCAGCACGTCCCCCAGGCTCACGATCTCCCGGTCGGTATTGGGGATCTCCACCCCGATCGCGGACTTGCCCGGAATCGGCGACAGGATCCGCACGTCCGCGCTCTTCACCGCGTAGGCGATGTTCCGCGACAGCGCCGTGACCCGCTCCACCTTCACCGCCGGGCCCAGCTCGATCTCATACCGGGTCACCGTCGGGCCCCGGGTGAAGCCGGTGACCTGAGCGTCCACCTCGAACTGCTCCAGCACGACCGACAGCGCCTCCACCATCGCGTCGTTCGCCCGCGTCCGGGCCTTCGGCGCCGACCCCGGCTTCAGCAGCGCGGCCGGCGGCAGCGTATAGCTGGCGTCGCTCGTCCCGGTCAGCGTGAGCTGCTCGGCCTTTCCCGGTACCGCGCCTCCCGGGACCGGGCCGTCGGCGGCACCGTCCTCGGCGCCGGGCCATGCGCCGAGCCAGGCATCCTCCGGCGCTCCGCCCCGGCTGGCCGCGGAGGCCGGCTGCCCGCCATCAGGGGGCACCAGCGGCGGCCCGAAGAGCAGCGCGCCCGGCATGGGCCCGTCGTCAGTGCCGGCTCCGGCGGCGGGTGGCTGCTGACTGCCCGGCCGCCCGGCAGCCGGGCCGCGGGCGAGGGTTCCGCCGAGCAGCGGGGTGTCATACGGCCGCTGATGCTCGCCGACCTCGATCGCCTCGTTGCGCTTGCGCCCGCCTCGCGTCAGCTGCCGCCGGGCCACCGCGTCCGACGGGGAGCCCGAGGAGTCGCCCTCCGCGGCCCGGCTGCCGCCCCGCGCGAACCCGCCTAGCTCGGCAAGCCGGCCGGGCACCCGGTGCAGCGGCGTGCCGCTGATCACCAGCAGGCCGAATCCGGTAAGGAGCGCGAGTAGCGGGACCGCGACCCAGGGGGTTACCGCCGCGACCAGCGGCGCCGAGGCGATGAACCCGATGAGACCGCCAGCCCCGCGCATCGCGGCTGCCCCGTCGGACGGATGCGGCGTGCCGTTGGCGATATGCACGAGGCCGAGGCCGCCGACGATGAGCGCGGCCCAGCCGATCACCACCGGCGCCGTCTTCGCATTCCTGTCCGGATGCCGCAGCAGCCGCCAGGCCAGCAGGGCGAGCAGCACCGGCACCGCTGGCGCGCCCGCGCCGAACGCGTCCCTGACCACGTCGGCCAGCAGCCGGCCCACCGGGTTGCCGATGTGCCACCACGCCGCCGCCGCCGAGACGACCGCGGCACCGAGGACGGCGAGCCCGAGTCCGTCCCTGCGATGGGCCGGGTCGAGATCGCGCGCGTTGCGGCTGAACACACGGGCGGCGTAGCCGACGGCGTGCGCGACCGCCATCCAGCCGTGGGCGATCACCACGGCGAGCCACCTGGCCAGGATCACGATCGGGCTGGCCGAGGGGGGCGGCCGACGGCCGCCCCGGCCCGGGCGCCCGGAAGGCCGGCGATTGCCGCGGCCCTGGTCTCGCCGCGCCGCAGGACGCTGCCCGCCGCGCCCGGCGCCGCTTCCGGGCCGCCCGCCGCCATCCTGCGGCCGCCTGGCGCCATTCTGCGGGCGCTTGCCGCTTCCCGCGACGCCCGGCCGCGGCGCCCTACCGCCTTGCGGGCGTGACGCGCTCTTAGGCGCACGAGTGGCCATGATCTCCACGTTAGCCAGCATTCGCCCTGGGGGCGACGAGCGATCGCGGCGTGTCGGCCGCGAATAGTACCGGGCCTCGGCAGCTGCTGCCGGGTCCCGGCAGCGCCGGTCGGCTGCCCCGGCGCCCGTCACCGGCCCCTGCCGCCGGCCCCTGCCACCGGCCCGGCAGGAGTGATTAGTGATCCGAGATGATCTAACGCATACTTGACGACCGTCGTAGCAGCGACATAGCTTCGGGACCGTCTGCGGCATCCAGGGAGGCGGCGTGCGCATCGCGGTGATCGGTGGCGGACCGGGCGGCCTGTACTTCGCCGCGCTCGCGCGGCAGCTCGGCACTGGCGACGAGATCACGGTCTGGGAGCGCAATGCACCCGACGATACGTTCGGCTTCGGCGTGGTGTTCTCCGACGAGACACTCGGCGGAATCGAGCACGCCGACCCGGCCGTGTACCGGGCGATGGAGCGCGAGTTCGCCCGCTGGGACGACATCGACGTGCACGTCAAGGGGGAGCGGATCACCAGCGGCGGGCACGGCTTCGCGGCGATGAACCGCCGGCGGCTGCTGCAGATCCTGCAGGACCGCTGCCGCGAGCTCGGCGTCACGCTGAATTTCCGCGCCGATGCGCCGGACGCCGGCCAGCTGTCCGCCAGCCACGACCTGGTGGTCGCCGCGGACGGGGTCAGCTCGGCGACCCGGGCACGGCACGCGGGCACGTTCCGCCCCGATCTGGATGTCCGCCGCTGCAAGTACATGTGGCTCAGCACCGACCTGGTCTTCGACGCGTTCAAGTTCTACATAGTGCCGACCCCGCACGGCGTGATGCAGGTGCACGGCTACCCCTACGACACGACCGGCAGCACCTTCATCGTCGAGATGCACGACTCCGTCTGGCAGGCCGCTGGCTTCGACCGGCTGGCTGCCGGCAAGCTGGCGCCGGGCCAGTCCGATGAGGAGTCGATCGCCAGGATCCGGGAGCTCTTCGCCGGGGTGCTCGACGGCCACGCGGTGCAGGCGAGCAACTCCCGGTGGATCAGCTTCACCACGGTCCGCTGCGAGCGCTGGCGGCACGGCAACGTCGTGCTGCTCGGGGACGCGGCGCACACCGCGCACTTCTCCGTCGGGTCGGGCACGAAGCTGGCGATGGAGGACGCGCTCGCGCTCGCGGCATGCCTGCATGAGCAGCCGGCCCTGGACACCGCGCTGACCGCCTACGAGCAAGAACGCAGGCCCGCTGTCGCCTCCACCCAGCGCGCGGCCCAGGCCAGCCTGGAGTGGTTCGAGAACATCGGCCAGTACCTGCACCAGGAACCGGCGCAGTTCGCGTTCAACATCATCACCCGCAGCCGCCGGGTGACCCACGGCAGCCTGCAGGCACGCGATCCCGAGTTCGCTGCCCGGGCCGACGCGTGGTTCGCCGGCCACGAGCGGCGCCGGGGCATGGCCCCTGGCGAGGTGGTGCCGCCGATGTTCCAGCCGCTGCGGCTGCGCGGCCTGGAACTGAAGAACCGGGTGGTGGTCTCGGCGATGGACATGTACTCGTCCTCCGGCGGAACGCCGTCCGACTTTCACCTGGTTCATCTGGGCGGCAAGGCGCTCGGCGGGGCGGGGCTGGTGATGACGGAGATGGTCTGCGTCTCGGCCAGCGGCCGGATCACCCCCGGCTGCGCCGGGATGTACGCCCCGGAGCACGAGGCCGGCTGGCGGCGGCTGACCAGCTTCGTGCACGCCCAGTCCACCGGCGCGATCGGGATCCAGCTCGGCCATTCCGGCCGCAAGGGGTCGACGAAGCTCATGTGGGAGGGCATCGACCAGCCGCTGGATCACGGGAACTGGGAGGTGTGCGGACCGTCCCCGATCCCGTACCGGCCTGGCGTCAACCAGGTACCGCGCGAGCTTACCGAGGCCGGGATGGCGGAGATCACCCGCCAGTTCGCCGCGGCTGCCCGCGCCGCCGACCGGTGCGGATTCGACCTGGCTGAGTTGCACTGTGCGCACGGTTACCTGCTGTCATCGTTCATCTCGCCGGTCACCAACCAGCGCACCGACGGCTACGGCGGGTCACTGGCCAACCGGCTGCGCTTTCCGCTGGAGGTGTTCAGCGCGATGCGCGCGGCCTGGCCGGCCCGCAAGCCGATGACGGTCCGGATCTCGGCCACCGACTGGTATCCGGGCGGCATCACCGGCGCGGACGCCGTCCAGATCGCCCGGGCGTTCGCAGCAGCCGGCGCGGACGCCATCGACGTCTCCACCGGCCAGATCACCCCGGACGAGCAGCCGGCCTTCGGCCGGTCGTACCAGACCCCGTTCGCCGACGCGATCCGCAACCAGGCGGGCATCGCCACGATCGCGGTCGGGATGATCTCGTCCTACGACGACGTCAACTCGATCATCCTGGCCGGCCGCGCTGACCTGTGCGCGCTCGGCCGCGCGCACCTGCATGACCCGAACTGGACACTGCACGCGGCGGCGGATCAGGGCTACGATGGCCCGGCCGCGGCATGGCCCGCGCCCTGGCGGGCGGGCAGCGCGGCGCCGACGGCCGGGCGCGCGGACGGGCCGCGGCCGCGGCTTGAGCTGATCCGGGCGGGCTGCCAGGGCACCCGGCATGCCCGCTGGCGGCCGGGCGGCACCGGGCCCGGGCGAGGTGGCGGCACCGACACGGGAAGAAGCGGCGACATCGAGACGGGGATCGGGGCGGCGGCGTCGGGCCGTGGCGGGGCGGCGGCGCCGTGACCATCGAGCGCGTGAACCCGCCAAGCCTGGCCAGGCCGTCCGGCTTCGCGCATGCTGTCGTGGCTACCGGCAGCCGGGTGGTCTTCCTGGCGGGCCAGACGGCGACCGACATCACCGGCGCGATCATCGGCGACACCGTGGCGGTCCAGTTCGAGCAAGCGCTGGCCAACCTGCTGACGGCACTGCGCGCCGCGGGCGGCTCGGCCGAGTACCTGGCCAGCCTGACCGTCTACGCCGTCGACCTCGGTGACTACCGGGCGCACAGTAGCGATATCGGCGCGGCATGGCGGCGGCTGGCCGGGCGGGAGTACCCCGCGATGGCGGCCGTCGGCGTCAGCAGGCTCTGGGATCCCGCCGCGCTGGTCGAGATCCAGGGATACGCAGTCGTCCCCTGAACTCGCCCGCAGCAGCCAGCTCACCCCGGTGCCCGCCAGCTCACCCCGGTGCCCGCCAGCTCACCCCCGCACTCGCCGACCCGCACCAGCCGCGACCTCAACCCGTTGAAACGTCGTCTCAACGGCAGCCAACCCGTGTAAACGTCGTGTGAACGGGTTGGCGCAATGCGGCTGACCAGTCTCCGCGCTGGCCACCGTGCCGCGGCGTTTTCAGCGTTTTCAGCGGGCTGGCGGGGGCGGCTGGCCGGTCACGGCGAGGACGTGGGCCCGGGCCGGATCGGCCAGCCGGCTGCGCAGCGCGGCGAAGGCCCGGGCCGCCCGAAGGCCGTGCCAGCCGGCGGGCAGCAGCTCGGCTGGCAGGCCGGGATCGAGGTACGGCAGCCGCCGCCAGGCGGTGAGCGCCAGCACATAGTCGGCGAAGGCTGCCTCGCCATCGCCGCCCGCCGGTGTCCCTGCCCTAGCTCCGCGCCTGCGCCAGCGGTCGAGCACCGGGCTGCAGGCATCGAGGAATTCCTGGTAGAGCTGCTCCAGGCGGTCCAGGTCCCACCAGCGCCCGACCTGCGCGCGGACATCGCCGAAGGCCAGGTAGTCGGCGCGGAAGAGGGTAACGTACCCGGACAGCCCGTAGCGGGTCAGTACTTCCCTGGTCTCGGCGGCGAGATGAGCCGGGGCGATCCAGACCCCGGCCGACACGGTGCCGAAGCCGAGCCAGCTCAGCCGGGATCGCAGCGCGTGCCGCCGGCCTCGCTCCTGCTCGGGGACGCTGAAGACGGCGAGCAGCCAGCCGTCGGCCAGCCGGGCGCGGGGCCGCTGGAAGATCCGCCGGTCGCCGTCGGCGAGGATCTGGCTGCCGCGTGGCGACAGCGCGTAGCCGGCCGCTCCGCCCAGCCGCTGCGGCTCAAGAATCCCGCGCTGCTTGAGCCGGGAGATCGAGGACCGGACGGCTGCCTGGTCCGCGCCGAGTCCGCCCATCAGCCTGATCAGCGACGCCACGCTGAGCCAGCCGCCGGGCAGGGCGGGATCGCCGCCAGCCTGACCAGGGCCAGCTGCCCGGGCGGGATCGTCACCCGCCTGGGCGGGGTAATCGCGGGCGTAGAGGCCGTAGATCGTCACGATCAGCGCCCTTGGCTGCGGCGGGCGGGTCTCGCCGCCGCCCGGTGCCGCGGTGAAGATCGTCACGCCTGGACCATAGCGCGGCCTGGCCGGGCGAGTCGCCGCTGCTACTGCGTTAATCTGATTCTTTGACTATCGTCAGAAAGACAGGATGCTCTGGGAAGGGTTCGTGGCGCCCGGGGAAGGTCGTTCCGTGGCGCCCGGGGAAGGTCGCGGCCATGCAGCTATCGCCGTCCGCCCACACCGACACGTTCTGCCGGGATCACCTCCCCGCCGCCGGCGACTGGCCGGAGCTGCGATTCTCGCTCCCCGCGCTGGCCTACCCCGAGCGGCTGAACTGCGCGGCCGCGCTGCTGGAGGCGACCATCGCGGCCGGCGGCGCCGGCCGACCGTGCCTGCTCTCGCCGAGCGAGAACTGGAGCTATGGCGACCTGCTCAGGGTCTCCGGCCAGATCGCGCGGGTGCTGGCCGAGGACCTGGGCGTGGTTCCCGGCAATCGCGTGCTGCTGCGCGGGCCGAACAACCCGTGGCTGGTGGCGTGCTGGTTCGGCGTGCTGCGGGCCGGCGCCGTGGCGGTGGCGACCATGCCGCTGCTGCGGGCGGGCGAGCTCGCCGCGATCCGCGAGATCGCGGCGGTGACGCTAGCGCTCTGTGACAGCCGCTTCACCGGCGCGCTGGCCGAGGCGGCGGGGGCTGAGGCAGCGCTGGCCGATCCGGCCGGGGCAGCGGCGGCCGGGCCGGAGGCGGCGGGGCCCGACCTGCCCGGGATGCGGATCGTGAGCTACGGGGGCGATGGCCCGGACGACCTCACCAGGCTGGCCAGCCGCAAGCCCGCCGGTATGGCGGCAGTGCCGACGGCCGCCGACGATGTCGCCCTGATCGCGTTCACGTCCGGCACGACCGGCCGGCCCAAGGCCACCCTGCACTTCCACCGCGACGTGCTCGCGGTCGCTGATACGTTCTCCGAGCACGTGCTGAAGCCGGTGGCCGACGACGTGTTCGCCGGGACGCCGCCGCTGGCCTTCACCTTCGGCCTCGGCGCCGAGGTGATCTTCCCGCTGCGGGCGGGCGCCGCCGTGCTGCTGCTGGAGAAGGCCACCCCAGCCGAGTTCGCCGACCAGATCGCCGCCCGCGGCGTCACTGTCTGCTTCACCGCGCCGACCGCCTACCGGGCCATGCTCGCAGCCGGGAAGGCGCCCGCGCTGCGCGGGCTGCGCCGTGCCGTCTCGGCGGGCGAGCACCTGCCGGCCAGTACCTGGCAGGCGTTCTACGACGCCACCGGGGTCAAGATCATCGACGGGATCGGCAGCACCGAGCTGCTGCACATCTTCATCTCCTCGGCCGACGAGGAGATCCGGCCCGGGGCGACCGGCCGGGTGGTGCCCGGCTACCTGGCCGAGATCATCGGAGCGGACGGCGTCCCGGTGCCGGACGGCGAGCCTGGCCTGCTGGCCGTCAAGGGCCCCACCGGCTGCCGTTACCTGGCCGGCGACCGGCAGCGGTCTTACGTGCGCGACGGCTGGAACATCACCGGCGACACCTACCGGCGGGACGCCGACGGCTATTTCTGGTACGAGGCGCGATCCGACGACATCATCATCTCCTCCGGTTACAACATCGCCGGCCCCGAGGTCGAGGAGGCGCTGCTCAGCCACCCAGAGGTGGCGGAGTGCGGAGTCGTCGGGGTGCCCGACGAGGCACGCGGCCAGATCGTCAAGGCGTACGTCGTGCTGGCCGAGGGGGCGGGCCGCGGCGAGGCGAAGGTCAGCGAACTGCAGGATTACGTCAAGCAGCGGATCGCGCCGTACAAGTACCCGCGGGCGATTGAGTTCGTGCCCGCGCTGCCCCGCACGAGCACGGGCAAGCTGCAGCGGTACCGCCTGCGACAGCGCGGCACCGGCTGAGCACCACGCGGGAGCACCACGCGGCGCTGGCTGACGACCGGCCGCGGCAGCCGCCTTTCCATGATCGCGGAAAGAAGCGGGTGCCAGGACCCCCACTTGTTTCCACGATCGGGAAGCGGGGGCGGGTTCCGCGATCGGGAAGCGGGAACGCGCGTCAGACCTCGATGAGGACCGGGATGATCATCGGGCGGCGGCGGTAATTCTCGTTCACCCAGCGGCCGGCGGTCCTGCGGACCAGCTGGCTGAGCTGGTACACGTCGCTGATCCCCTCGGCGGCCGCCCGGGCCAGCGCCTCCTCCAGCCGCGGCCGCACCTCGTCGAACGCCGCGTCGTCGATGCCCGCGCCGCGGGCGTGGATCTCCGGCCCGGCGATCATCTTCCCGGTCGTCGAGTCGATCACGATGACCACCGAGAGGAACCCCTCCTCGCCGAGGATCCGCCGGTCCTTCAGCGACGTCTCGGTCACCTCGCCGACCGACAGCCCGTCCACGTAGACGTAACCGCACGGCACCGCGCCGACGACCGACGCCTGGCCGTCGATCAGGTCGACCACGACGCCGTCCTCGGCGATCACGATGTTCTTCTCCGGCACGCCGGTGCGGGCGGCGAGCTCCGCGTGCGCCCGCAGGTGCCGCCACTCGCCGTGCACCGGGATGAAGTTGCCGGGGCGGACCAGGTTCAGCACGTACAGCAGCTCGCCGGCCGGCGCGTGACCGGACACGTGCACCAGCGCGTTGCCCTTGTGCACCACCCGCGCGCCCAGCCTGGTCAGGTCGTTGATGATCCTGGATACGGCGGTCTCGTTGCCCGGCACCAGCGAGGACGCCAGGATCACGGTGTCCCCCTCGGCGATCCTGATCTGGTGGTCCCGGCCGGCCATCCGGGACAGCGCGGACATCGGCTCGCCCTGCGAGCCGGTGGAGATCAGCACGATCTGCTCGGGCGGCAGCTCTTCGGCGTCCCGCAGCTCGACGACCAGGCCGCCGGGAACCGACGGGATCTGCAGGTAGCCGAGGTCACGCGCGACGCCCATGTTCCGCACCATCGACCGGCCGACCAGCGCGACCTTGCGGCCGTGCGCGGCGGCGGAGTTCAGCACCTGCTGCACCCGGTGCACGTGGCTGGAGAAGCAGGCCACGATGATCCGCTGCTCAGCGGCGCCGAAGACCTCCGCCAGCACCGGCGCGATGTCCCGCTCGCTGGTCACGATGCCGGGGACCTCGGCGTTCGTCGAGTCGGCCATCAGCAGGTCGACGCCCTCGGCGCCGAGCCGGGCGAAGCCGGCCAGGTCGGTCAGCCGGCCGTCCAGCGGCAGCTGGTCCATCTTGAAGTCACCGGTGTGCAAGACAACGCCCGCACTGGTCCGGATGCCGACCGCCAGGGCATCGGGAATGGAGTGGTTGACCGCGAAAAATTCAAGGTCGAAGGGCCCGAACGTTCCCCTGGCGCCAGCCGCTACCTCCTCCGTGACTGGCGTGATGCGGTGCTCGGTGAGCTTGCCGCGGACGAGGCCGAGCGTGAGCTTCGAGCCGATCAGCGGGATGTCCCTGCGCTCACGGAGCAGGTAGGGCACGCCGCCGATGTGGTCCTCGTGGGCATGCGTGAGCACCACGGCCTCGACGAGATCCAGCCGGTCCTCGATCGCGGTGAAGTCCGGCAGGATCAGGTCGACGCCGGGCTGGTCCGGCTCTGGGAAGAGCACGCCGCAGTCGACGATGAGCAGCCGGCCGGCGTGCTCGAAGACCGTCATGTTGCGGCCGATCTCGCCGAGCCCGCCGAGCGCAACGATGCGCAGGCCGTTCGAGGCGAGGGGCGGCGGGGACCCGAGCTCGGGATGCGGGTGGCTCACCGGAGCTTCACGCCCCCCGCCGTCAGGTCGATGCGCAGCTGCTCGATCTCCGCCGGGGTCGCGTCCGCCAGCGGCGGCCGGACCGGGCCGCCCGGCAGCCCCAGCATGGCGAGCGCCGCCTTGGTGGTGATCACGCCCTGGGTGCGGGTCATGCCGGTGTACACCGGCAGCAGCTCGCGGTGCAGCCGCAGCGCCACGCCGACATCGCCGGCCAGGTAGGCGTCGATCATGTCGTGCAGCCGGTCGCCCACGATGTGGCCGTGCACGCTGACGAAGCCGGCGGCGCCGATCGACAGCCATGGCAGGTTGACCGGGTCGTCGCCGCAGTAGTAGACGAGGTCGGTGCTGTTCATCACCAGCGAGGACGCGGTCAGGTCGCCCTTGGCGTCCTTGACCGCGATGATCCGCGGATGGCGGGCCAGCCGCTGCAGGCTCTCGGTGGAGATCGGGGTGCCGGTCCGGCCGGGGATGTCGTACAGCATCACGGGCAGGCCGGTGGAGTCAGCGACCGCGGTGAAATGGGCCACCAGGCCGCTCTGCGGTGGCTTGCTGTAGTACGGCGTGACCACGAGGAGCCCGGCCGCTCCGGCCCGCTCTGCCTGCCGGGCGAGCTCGCAGGTGTGCGGGGTGTCGTTGGTGCCCACCCCGGCCACGACGCTCGCCCGGTCCCCCACGGCCTCGACCACGGCGCGCAGCAGCCGCTCCTTCTCCGCGTCGCTCGTGGTCGGCGACTCGCCGGTGGTGCCGCTGATCACCAGGCCGTCGTTGCGCATCTCGGTGACCAGGTGGTCGGCGAGCCGGGCCGCCCCGGCGTAGTCGACCGCGCCGCCGGCGGTCATCGGAGTGATCATCGCGGTCAGCATCCGGCCGAACGGTGCCGCCGGGATGATCGCCGCGGCGCCGCCCCCCGCCGCTGTCTCGGTACCTGTCATGCAACGAACGCTACCGGGCGGGGCCGGCTGCGGGTACTGCCGGCACATCGCTACGGGTAGTGCCCGCAGGCCGCCCGCGGAAGGAATTGGCTGAAGTGCGCTGAAAATGCAGATGCGGCGACGTGAAGGGACAGACGCGGCGACGTGGGCTCGGGGGTACCCACGCCGCCTGCGTCCGCTCAGTAGTGTCCCCGCTCCGGCGCGATGTTAAGCGTCGCCCGAGCCGCCCGGGCACGCGTTTCCCGCCGGAGCGTCACGACCCCGGCAAACTTGGCGCAGCAGCATCGACGGAGTAGGTCCCACGCCGTGAGCCGGGGAGGCGCATACTAGAGATCATGAGTCCAGCACGCGCCATGCCCAGGCGCCACTTGCCAGGAAGCCCTTTCAACAATCAGGCGCCGGCCGCGCCCGTCGAGGTCTATGACGTACAGGACCGGGTGACACACGATCGTTACGGCCTCGGCACCGTGATCAGCGTCGAGGATGACATCGCCGTGATCGTCGACTTCGGCGGCCAGCAGGCCCGCGTCACCACGCCGTTCACCAAGCTGACCAAGCTTTAAGTTCAGCAAGCTCACCAAGCTGACCAAAGCTGGAAGAGGCGCGCTCGCCCCTGGCAGCACTGCCCTGGCGAGCGCCGAGCGGCATCCAGATCCAGTCCGGCCGGACTCCTGAGTGCTCTCACCTGCTACTTCGCTGGATCCGCTATCTCGTCGGGGGAGGCCGTGGCGGCCTGAGTGGTGAGCTCATCGATGAGTACGCGGGTCGTTTCGGCGCATGCGATGCCCGCCTCGGCGAGGGTGAGCCCGTAGTGATCGACCATCGCCAGCCCGGCGTCGGCGCTGGCCAGCAGGGACACGACGGCGACTGCGCGGCGGGTCTCCGCGTCGCCCGCCCCGATGCTCGCGAGCACGTCACGAATCGCGCTCAGCCGCCGGGCCCGGCGAAGACGGCGGACTTCCGCACCGACGCTGGAGTTCACCAGCGCGCGCAGCATCGTCAGCTGGCCTTCG
>Ga0302325_10007788_pt1 | contig 23671 bp, 31 predicted proteins | sample Palsa_T0_2_FD_201948 | JGI IMG/M metagenome (GOLD analysis project Ga0302325, IMG submission 201948) | Peat permafrost microbial communities from Stordalen Mire near Abisko, Sweden - Palsa_T0_2 | ecosystem: Environmental > Terrestrial > Soil > Palsa > Peat permafrost | place: Sweden: Abisko... | reverse complement strand
GAGGGGGGGCTATCATTGGCTCGCTAGCGATGGATTTCTCTACTATTGTTGTCGCTAAATTTCTTTAGCGCCAAATTCAACTGTCTTATTCACGAAAATATTTTTGTAAATATCGAGCCTTCAAACAAAGAAGCCGATTTCGATCTCTATTCCTCGACATCAACCTCAGCTTCAACATCAGAGAAGGAAAGGTCTATACTTCCATCACCACCACCTCCTCGATAATCTTACCCAACTTCTTCGCTTCTTTTGCTGTGCACTTCACCAACTTGTCCAGACTGGAGCATCACCACAGCAGATCATCTTACCAAGCTTTCGAACCAAGAAGACCAAGCGCTGAGATGACACCATTACGGGAGCCAAACCCCCGGATCGGAGATTCACATGATGGGCAGATCACTACTCGCAACAATTCCCGTGCCACGTACATCGAATGTCCACGCACACCAGAGAATCGAGAAGCTCCCCAAATCAATCACCCACCAGGCCCGAAGGCCGATCTACGTCATCGCGAGGAACAAGAGTCACCCATCCAAAGCTTCTTACACCGCACCCGTTACTGCCGAAGTGATTCCGCCTATGCCTCCCGCGAGTCTTCCACAGATCGGATCAACATCAAGGAGAAGTCTACTGCACCTTGCGCTGAAGTTTATGGACCAGAGATTCCTAAGACTCCGCCTCGCAACAATGCTGCTTTACATGATGAGAACAAGTCCCGGTCGGCAAGTCCGAAGAAAGGCCCGTCAGTTGATCGGAGAAGACTTCAAAGCCGGTACTACCGTGCCCGGTCACCTCCCATGCAGCGACCTGCACGTGTTATTTTCCCGATTGGTGATGTGGATGAGATTATGAGCAACACCTCTGGAGTTGAGTTAATCCGTTGAGACAGGAAGTTTGCACGTGTGAAGATGACGAGTTTAGCGTTGGGGCGAAGTGCTTCTTATATCCCTGGTGTTGGAGACCAGAGACTTCAATTCATGGCGCTGGAAAATATTTGAGGATTAAGTAGAGGAACAATTCACTTGGGGATTTTAGGGTTTTGGAGAGATTGATACTATGATTGTTTAGGGGCCAATTCTGCGATTTTGAAAACAGTTTGGAGTTTTGCATGGGAGATACCAAATTGAGATGCAATTACCCGCTCTTCCTCTCTCTTGAGCTTGTGTGAAGTGATGCTTGTTAACATAATCTTCTTAATTAACTGGCAAATCTCCAAGCACATTTGCAAATGGGCGTGTCACGTGAGGGCGTAATGTTCGGGATGGAATTTGTCCCGTGGTGAACATTCTCTTAGCTTCAGTACGAGTATTTCGAGTACCGATTTGAATTTGAGCAAGTGTCATTAAGCCTTTTCTCTTCAGATTGAATCAAATTCAAACTCAGCGAGTCAAGCCCCGCTTCCCCACAACCCGACAACTGCACCACATCATCAAAACCTCCTACTTTGAAAATGGGGTTCCTAGGATTTTTTGGCCTCGTTCTGACTCTTCGTATTGTACGCCCACGTCCATGGATTTTTCTTTCTTTCTGGAAACACACAGCTTCATGCAATATATCCCCAGCGGAAGCTTCAACTGTCAGCGGATACACTTGAAAGAGAAAGGGATCTTTGACTAATTAGCTTTCCTGTAAAGTCTGTTTGTGAAACATGTAAGAGCCGTCTGGGGTATCCTCGAATTCTGTGAAGCAGGGGCTAAACAGAGTATTTTCAGCGACGCCACACAGCAGCTGTTTCTTGCTGGAAACGGGTGGCCTGGATATACCAACAAGTAAAGTTCTCGTTTGTGGTAGCTGGCGATAGAAGGAGGGCTCATGCATTGGTCAATCCAACTAGTCTATCCACCCCGCGGCGAAATGCTCGCTTGAATCGAGCCCCCTAACAGCCGAGCTTGACCCGCGTCAGCCCCATTATCAAATTAGAGAAGGGTATTTCATTGATGGGGGGAGTCATGCGCGATGCTGCGATTCCTCAATCGGCTTCTTCTAGCCCCAGGCTATGCAGGAATTTTGCTTCTTGGTTGGGTTTGTTGTGGATCACTTAATCCGCATATAGGCTAAGTAAGCACCCAGAGTCTAGACTTCAGAAGTTCAGATGAATCACCTAAGTCATTCTCCGAAGGCACATCTCATACCTTTTCTCAAAGTATTTTGCACTTTACTCTTGAGGATCGCTGCAACATCGACATGTGATGTCACCATGAAGTGAAACCTCATAAGACGAATATCAAATTTATCTTTTCCAACGAGTTGGTGGCTCAAGCTCTTTAGATCGGGGTCCCATCTAGACATTTTGATCTAATTCCGTCTCTTTCCTTCAGAGTGGTGCTTTTGATATTGATTCCAGCCTCTACTTCCAATCGGCTTCTCTAAATTTCCCTCCTGTCTACGGGCCGACCATGGCGTTCACTCGCTTTCGCCCGACATCACACTTCATCGCTCCTCATTCGTGGATGAATGACCCGTGCGGTGCTATATACGTCCCTGAAACTCAAGAATATCTCCTTTGCTACCAATGGAATCCCGGTACTGCAGATGGAGGCAACTCTGCCTGGGGTATGGCCAAGAGTCGAGATCTTGTCACGTGGGAAGACTGCTCTCCGGCTTTGAAACTGGGAGCATCCTATGATCGCCTTGGTGTATTCTCAGGGTCTATCACTTCAAAAATAGTTGGGGGAAGAAGAATTCTGTTCCTTTTCTACACCAGCGTCTCGGCGTTACCCATACATGTAAGAGTTGTCTCATCTTACACTGAGCTCACGTACTGATTCAGTCCCTCAGTGGTCCAAACCATATATCAAGGGCAGTGAAAGTCAATCTGTTGCGTTTTCGGCAGACTTCGGGACATCTTGGCATCGCTTTCAGAACAATCCTCTTCTCAGCATACCCCCAAAGCAAGAGGCTACCACCGGATGGCGTGACCCTTTCGTCTCGAAATGGGAGGCACTCTCCACTCTGCTTGATTTTGCTCCTTCAACAGATTATATGATGATATCATCGGGCGAAAGAGGACCAGGACCTCAACTTCATATTTATCAGTCTGACAATCTTCTTGAATGGAAATTTGTAGCAACGATCCTCACTGTGCTAGCAGAGTCGATAGTCTCCCCGACCAGCACACTCAAATTTGGCATGAACTTTGAGTGTGCTAGCTTCTTTAGCTTTGGAGAAAGACAGTACATCGTCGTTGGTGTTGAGGAGGGTCACAATAGCGAGCACCATGACTCTCGCTATCTTCTATGGATGTCGGGCAATCTCGTTTTGGAAGCTGGCATGCCAAAATTCAACATCAAAAGCCACGGTGTACTTGACCATGGGATTTCGTATGCTGCACACATTTTCAGAGACTCGGAAGGACGACTTCTGCAGCTGGGATGGATAAATGAAAATGTCGAGAAACACGTGATTGCTGATCAAAATTGGGCTGGCTGTCTCTCTCATCCCAGAGAGCTGTACGAGATATCGAGACCAGTTTCAGGAATTAGAGGAGGCGGAGATATATGGGATATCGATGAAACCTCCGGCACTATGACGACCTTAGGCATTCGACCAGCACCTCAAGTGTCGGCTTTACGAGACCACCTCAGACCATTATCTTCACTCGCAATGTTCAGCCATATTCAATCTCTCAATTACAGCATTGAAGCAATATTCAGAAATTTGACTGGAGACGAGAAAATCACCTTCAACGTCCGCCAATCTCCCAGATCTGTCGAAGTAACGAAGATCATATTCGACATGCAAGCTGGGCTCATCACCGTCGACAGATCTCGCTCCTCACTCCAAACTCTTGGCGGCAGCTCTCTTGACTCGGGTCCCTTCCATCTTCTTCCAGACGAGGATATCGAAATCGAAATCTTCGTCGACAACTCAATTCTCGAAATATATGTCAACGATCGATTCGCACTCAGTTCTCGAATATATCCAAGTTTGGAGACTTCTTTGGGCGCTTCATATGATTTCGGGAGTTTCCATGAAGGGGATATAGAGTTTCGGTGTTGGGAGGGATTGAATGATGCTTGGCCGAAGCGAAAGGTGGATGAGAGTGATTTGATTGAGGTGGATTCTCCGCTGGAAATTGTGGAGGAGAAGCTGATATCCGTTTCCGAGGACTTTGCTGCATACCCAATTTGTTCAGGTTAAATCTGACGAGCTGAATTAGCAGATTTTGATTGTCAGTGGCGTTGCAGGGAGTTCTGACCCTTTCCATCGTAATTGCAGAGCGGCTAAAGAGGAGTTGAAGACGGACGCGATCATTATTGATTATCAACCCTTGTTTTCGCATCTGCAAACTTCGCCATAACCTTTAATTTCGACAAAGAAAGTTGGGAAGCCCGGTCTTGCATGTTGTTCATGCACTCCGACAAGTGATTTGATGTTGAAGCACTCGCTCGCTTATGCAAAAAGGGGGAAACTTGCCTCTCAAATTCCCAGATAGACCTCGGCCCTGAGAATCCTAGGTAGTTCTATTATAAAACATTTATAATGTTTCGTTTTAACTAATACAAATGTAAGTTCTAAATTAAGGAAAACGCTCTACAATCTGACAGCTGACTAATTGAGCTGTGTGGAGTCACGTGATATAGACATTTCAAAACTTTAGGAAGAAGTCCTATTATCAGTTCTAAATTTATCTGGTGATCCCTTGCCAGTCAATCATGAATCATGATTCATTATTTTGATAGTTGCGTTGGCTAGCAAGAACTCGCTTGGCGTGTAATCTCATAGTGCTGACTTTGTGGCTGAACTAAATAGTTATGGCGCCAAGGGTAGCCGACCAACTAATTGGAAGCCATTGGGTTGGTTGGCTTGTTTTGCTCGCGACTTGCTAGGATTGGACACTTGTACGATTCTCGATGAGTTTGTGGGCGGGCGGGGGTCAGCTTTGTCATCCACGGAAGGTCCTAACCAAATCCAGCAGAGGGTATTCCAGTGACATGACTAGGTCCAAGAGTAAGCGCGGTAGACAACCTCAGATGTTATGGTCCTGTGAGATGAATGCACCGTCACACGTTCGTCTTCATCCTCGAAACCCTTCATTCTGATTGACACGTTTGGAGACTCGTTCACTGATCAGCCAACTTAAGCGCCAAGTGGTGAAGGATGGCTATGGCAGCTACTGGTAATGGATCGAGTGCAATTCAAGCGACGATTAGGAATGGCGACTCAAGCAGCGAGACTTTTATTGACGGGAAGAAGAAACGGAAAGGTGCCCCAAAGGTGAAATCAGGATGTCTAACATGCAAGTATGTCATTCGATCTGATCCTTAGTACAGACTGACTGGTGCAGACTTCGGCGAGTGAAGTGCGACGAGAGAAAACCTTCTTGCAAAATATGCATGAGATTCGGAGTAAAATGCGACGGATATGCACAACCCGTTGCCAAAGCGAAAATCTATAGAGGCGTGAGGCCGTTGGCCCCCAAAAACATTGTTTCGACCAACCTACTGCGCGTGAAGCAGCTACATACAGGCCCAGACTTCTCTGGCGAGGAGGAAGCTCGTTACTTTCGGTTCTACTGTGAAAACGTGGCTGCGCAGCTCCAAGGTCCTCTTCAAACAACTCTTTGGGATCGAATAATTCCGCAAGCCGTGGAGACAGAACCTATCATCAGGCATGCAGTTGTTGCATTGGCAGCTCTCAACAAATCACGCATCGAAGCCGCACAAGGGGTGAAAAAGTCAAGTCCTCATCACAGATACGCCTTGACACAATATGGCAAAGCCTTGAAGCAAATAAGGGACAACCTCACTGATGGTGTTCAGAACCCTAGGAGGACTTTGATGGCCTCTCTACTTGTGTTCTGCTTGGAATCTTTACAAGGATATCAAACTTCTGCCTCTAATCAGGCCTCTACTGGGGTCAGTTTATTACAACGATGGTGTTTGGAAAGCAAAGGGAAACTGACCCATTTCAATACTATCGAAGAAGACATTTGTAAGTAGTGGCAAAGGGTGTTCTCCCCAAACTGAATTTCTTGATCGAGCACCTGCTAATCGATTGGTGTCCAGGCCATGGCCTCTCAAGCCTTGATCTTCAGGCGCTCCTCTTTCTGGACTCTCGTGCAGGACCGGCTCACCGGGAACTACTTGAAGGCGCGCAAGAAGTGATGAACTGGAGGCCAATGATACTGAGCAGCTTGAAAGATTGTTACCTCTACTGGCAACTGATTATGAGGCATTGCTATCACTTCATAGCTGCCGCCCGGTCGGAGCTCCCTCAACCCAACTCGACCTTCTCGACCCCCGAACCAACGAACCAAGGTGCGACTTTCCAGCATGGCATCAATGCTTGGTGCCGGATACCCGATACTTTATCAGAGGTTCCACTCAGTCTTGTGATTGAACGAGATGCATGCATAGATAATGTTCATCGGTGGGAGCGGGTTTCAAAAGTTCTGATAGAGGAGGCTCTCAGTTTGAGCAAGGACTCCGACGTATATATTGTTGCAGGCATGCTGAGGATACAAGTTGCAATGACAAAGATCGCCCTTGGAACTGCATTCTCTCAAAATGAAGTGGAATACGATAATTTCACATCTGAATTCAACACGATCACGACATTTTCCGAAGCAATACACCCCACACTACTTGCTCGAGACACAGGCTCTAGGTTTTACTTCAATCTTGGTATTCTTCCGGGGCTATGTCAGGTAGGGATGTGGTGCCGACAGAAAGCCATCCGTGCACGAGCAATAAGTCTGCTCCAGAGGTCCCCAGAGATGCAGGAAGGGGTGTGGAACAGCGAAAGTCTGGGCCAATTTGTGAACTTCCTGAGGACAGTGGAAGAAGATGGGGCTGATGAAGACCGGTTTCTACTGGCATCCAAGCGGGTCTCGTGGATTGGCTCCAGTATTTCTCTGTATGAAAAGATTGCCCAGGTTCGACTTGTCCAACGGGGCAAGATCGATCAGGTGTCTGTGAAGGGGAACGACTACGTCACAGTAAGGAACATATTTCTTTATTCCATATTCCAAGCCCTCTTTTTCAACGGTCGAGAGCTTTCTTCATGTCTTTCTCTCTCAGCTCCTCTTTCTCCGAAGAATCATATTGCTAATTTGTTGAAGTGGTGGGGCGAGGGATGCAATATAAAGTGAATCAACGTTGGGAATTTCAGTTCCAGTTTCTAGACTTGACAAGAATAGAACCTTAAAACTTGGAAGCATTAGATTAAGAAGTCATGGAAGGCCTCATGTATCAATCATGTCATACTCGAACACTATCGAGGTATTCGCGCAAGTGAATTTTTAATGCGAGTTCCGAAGAATTGTGCAAGCTCATTGATTCATAGGACAGCCTATGCTGCTCATTCGTAAATTTAAATCTCTAACCCCACCCCTTCCTTCCATTGCTGGTGGAACAAATACCCAACATAGGTGGTCAGACCTTGGTCCCGCATGAACATTCAACGAGATTTCGAGTGAATATGAAGTCTCGACATATTTAACGGCTCAAAATATGTCAGCTTGTAGTTACAAAGTATCTCTTGAGAATCCTGTTCTTACCCGTATCAAGAGTCAATACGTTTGGCCATCAGAGTAAGCAATGCAGCGTTTCGAGTGAATGAGAAATCCCGAAGTATTTGGCGCTCAAACTACGTCAGCTTGTAGCTACAAAGTATCTTGAACGTTCTCTTCTGACCGGTTATCTATCTTGAAGGTCTCGTTTTTCTATCCAACACATCAAGACACCGGCGACAATTAAGAAAACGACACCAGCGATGAGATAAGCAACAAGTGCATCACCCATTAACCTGCTTCCAGGAGTATCTCCTGGAGGAGTATCTCTTGCAAGGATAGTAGCTATGCGAGAGAGAACTTTGTCGTTAAATGGCGGCATGTTTTTCTGTAGCAGGAGGGCTTTTGTCAATGGCTATATCGTGCTGCTGTGCTTTGCGAGAGCTGCTGTATTGCTACGACTATTCTCTGGTTTCGAAGCGCTGTTGTTTCTTGAGTAAAGTGCAAGGAGACAGGTAAGGAGATGATTTGATATAAGAAGTTAGGGCGAGGAAACAGAAGCCCGTGTTGTAGGGGACTATTTAAATATACGAAAACTAGCTTTCTGTGAATTAGTGCGATAAATCTAGAAGCCATTCACTTTCAAATGTGAGTGATTAACAATACTTTACGGAGCATCAAAATTGATTATTCTTAAATTATTGTATTCGATCTAGTCATTAGTTCCCCATGTAGACTTTGTCATTCAATTACACACTCGAGCTCTATTGAGCTATTCGCACGAGTGAATATTTTTCTAATGCGAGTTCCGAAGAACTGCGGAAGCTCATCGATTCACAAGGCCGTCTATTATGCTCAGTAGTAAAGCTAAGCCCCTGCTCTCACCACCTACGTCCCACGCTGCCCGGCATTTGCCCAAAATAAGTAAAAGTTAGACCTCGGTCCCCGCATGAAGATTCAAGGAGATCTCGAGTGAATATGAAATCCTGAAATGATTTGGCCCCTCGAAATATGTCAGCTTGTGGCTATAATCGCTTGAGAATCTTGGTCTTACCTGATGTTAACGGCTAACTATGTCTGGCAATCAGAGCCAGCAAGGCACAAAGGGCAACGAGACCAAAGACACCAGCGATGACATAGGCGGCAATCTGTCCAGGAGAAGTATCTCTTGCGAGGATAGTAGCCATGCGAGAGAGAACTTTTTCGTTAATGGGCGGCATGTTTTCGTAGCTGGAGAAACTTGGTCTGTGGCTTGTGAAAGTTGCGTATTGCTACGACTATTTTCTGGATTCGCAGCGCTGTCGTTTCTTGAGAAAGAGTGCGAGGAGACTAGAAGGAGGTGTTTTGATGTTAGAAGTTAGGATGAAGGAACCCAAGCGTACTGTGGGGGACTATTTATGAATGTGGAAACTAGCTGTTTGTAAACAAGTGCTATAAATTTATTGGTGATTCCCTTTCAAGCGTGAATGATTAAACAATAATTTATGGGGCATGAAACTTGGTTGTACTTTATTTTTTTCGCGATGTAATGTTAATTCCCATCCAAATTTATTGATCAAGTCATATACTGAAGCTTTTCCGAGATATTCGGAAGAGTGCAAGTCAGCTGTTTCCAGAGAATTTTGCAGCTCATTGTTTTATAAACCTGTCTGTTCTACTCAGTTATAAGCTACGCCTGTTCGCCTACACTTCCCTTCCCATGTTGCATGAGCATTCATCCAAAATGAAGCTACATCTAGTCACGACACAAACCCTCTCCAGAAGTGTCAAATGGATTTTCATTCGTAAAATACTCTTGATCGCTAGCCTGAGCTCTGTTGGTACGCGACAATCTAGAAATACTCTCTTGAACATCGTGCTTTTCCCTGCTAGTTGTGTTTCCTGCTGGCAAACCAAGAAAGAACAGAAAGAAAACAAAAGCACCAACAACGGTCCTCAAGAGAACCGCCTATAGCGTTGCAGGAGACTGTTCTCTTGCAAAGACAGTGGCAATGGAAGAAAGTGCCTTATCGTTGTCGTCGCTAGTCCCACCCAGTGATATAAAAACACATGCTGAACTTGTTTGATTTACTGCAGCACTGCAAGAAGCAGGAAACTTTTTTTAAACATCTTCCTCTCAACCAAATTTCATTCACAACAAAGAAGATGGAAAATGAATTCCGGGAACATTTCCTTCGGGTTATTATTGTGGGACCTTCGCCACCTCAGCATAAGTGATGTTGGCAGTAGCCTGACGTGGGGCAATCAATATTGGTAGATGGCTTCTTAAGGCATGAAAAAAATGAGGGGTTGGATAGTAAGAGGTGCATTGATAGCAAATTTGAGGTATCTGGGAGAGAATTAGGCTGCAACTTAGCGAAATGGGATGTATCGGAGACTGACTGCTTATGTTGTAGCAGTTGACAATTCTTGTCAAACTTTGCGACTCTGGAACATGGATGTGAACGAAGTACCGGAGAAGTCTTCTCCCCAATAAATTGGTGGCATCATGGGGTAGCTAATCTTTATGGAGCTTCGAAGCTCTCTACTTGAAACTATGAGCAGAAAGTGGTCCTGGTTACGTGATTGTCAGACCCACCTTACAACTCAACAGCATCTAATTCTTTCCAAATGAGACTAGCTGGTCTCGTACAAACATGCTCAACCCATGCGAACTGAACTAGAATGGCTTTTGTAGCTTCCCAGGAGTTCAATGCTAACTCCTCGCGCAGCCTCTTCAGAGTTTGGAGTAGCCGCAGTCGATCTGAACGCCCTACTGATGCTATACTAGCGATGACTAGGCACCAAAGCAATAATTGAGCAGGAAAGTGGACCCAAAGTTCTTCAGGCGTCAGGATTTGTAAGGAGAATCTCAGCCTCCGCCCTAACTTTTCAACGGTCTGTGAACTTGTCGGGGTCTTTCGTAACATTACGTGTATGTATATAAGAGTCGTACAATGCCAAGTGCGGCAGCAGGTTCTAACCGCTATGGATTCCTTCGGCCGTGTTGTAGAGCCGTGTTGGCGGATGTTGTTTAGGCTCAGAGACCAAATGGAGGCATTGACTTGACACTCAAGAAGATGCACACCTTGATTGTACTGCTCCTGAAGGTCTGGATTTACATTGGATCTCGCCATGTTGTTCGCAGAAGTAGATAGTTGACGAACTCGGTGGAACAATTTTGCCATTCTGTTGTCCATTCCTTCGAGCACCATGACTGGGCCTGATGGAAGGTCAGGGCCCCATTGTGCGTCAAGATTGGCCTCAAATATTTCTTCATCGGCGGCACTGGCGTCGTTCCCGGGTGGTTGTTGTGGCAGAAAGCGTGGTTTCGTGAGGTTGGAGGTGGCGTTGACCAGATCGACCCTGGGAAGAATATCAGCTTGCATGCGCCAAGGACTTTGTCTAACATAGAAAGCTATCCCCGTGCTACGTATTCGCATTTTTGAACTTACCATTCAACCAGCTTGGGTAAATAGCTGGATGAGCTACTACTATGGGAAACACGGATCTTTTTCAACGCTTCCATTCCAGCGATATGGACAGACGATTTGGTGGCAGGATCGACAGCATTCTATTGAGTCAGCCAAACGATTGTTGAGCTGCAGCAGTAAGTGAAGATTTACCTCGAAAGCAGCCAAACAGGCAATTGCCGCGAACGTCCCATCCGCGATCTGTCCTTCGACTGTCTCAAGACTGGAATTGACGCACTGAATCGTGAGCATACTGTGGTAGTGGCATATAGAAGGCACCGGCATTCCCCTCCACATAGCGTGATATGTGGAAGCCAAAAGGAGGGTGCCATGGCGCAAAGCGTGACTTTGAGCTGTGATATCTTCCAAATACTCTGAAACTGCGAGGGAACTCATTGGAATCGAGGTTCTAACTACGATCTCGAAAACTTTGCCCCATCAGCTTTGCCCGGAAGCAGCGGAGATTTACACGAGACTCGCGTGAGGAAGAACACTTACAAAATCGAAGAAGATTCAAAGAAGAGGCGTCCATCTGTAACGTGCCTAGGAACGGAGGATTTAGTCCCGGTCGAATCGAGTCTAGTGGGGGCTTTGGGAGCAGTTGTACGCGAGCACGCAAGGCTACGTTGTTGCTTTCAGAACCAAGGATTTTGCGGTTATTGTTACAATTCCCTTTGTCTACTGTCGCGGGGCTTTGGCGGGCAACTTCAACGGGAAGTTGGGAAGGTTCGATTTGTGTAACGAGAGACCCCGTAGATGAGAACGGTGTAAGCGTCATATCAATCCCAGGATCTTCATTTGCTGGATTCTCGGGGAGGATTGTGCTATCATATTGATCTCTACGTCTAGTTGTGCCAGCCACTTGCCCTCGAACCCTCTTGTGATACTGCCGCATTACGTGAACCCGAACGACTTTCCGGGCCTTTGTTGAGGCAGGCTCCCCAGGCTTAGCCGTATCTATAAACTCAAAGTTCGTCGGAGCTTCTTGGGCTTTGGACGGCCCAGACCTATGCAAGTATCAGGCCAGGGAAAGAATGCATCTGTGTTCCAATCACGTATGCTTACTCAATGAATTCTTTGAACTCTGGTTAGCCGAATTTTCCTCAGGGGTGTCAGAGACGTACTGCCACTCCCGGCGTGAAATTGCTTGAAGGTTCGTGACTTTTCATTTGTCCATTTTGCAGAACTATCTTGTGGCTCCGTTCCCGACATTCTATTGTTAATGCTTAGCAGTTCATGTGACTAAGAATTTCTATTCAAATCTTACGAGACAAGGTGCCTGGTCACTTGTTCGAAGCTTGGAAGGCTGCTTGCGGATATTAAGAGTTGCAGGGAGGTTGCGTTTGTTAAAGCGGTCAAGCAAAGGCTGGGACCGGCCAATCTTCTCCATGGAGTCTAAAAGCAGCAGTGAGGTCGGGAAAAGCGGCCTTAGATCTACTCAATGCTTGGTTGGATGTGATTTGCTGGTTTTATACGTCTGTCCGGTGATATTCCAAATCACGAGAAGAGGGTCTTCAACTAACCTATCAACGAGAAGTCCGCTGAAGGCGCGCTGACAAACCCGCATTGGCTGACACCGCAGGACCCTGATGTGGCTGTGTGGAGAATGTCCGAGAATTAAAACATTTTGGGTTACTAGACCCCTGCTGATTTCCTAATTGGATTATATTTGCGGGAACATCTCTTTGAAATCAGTCGTGACGAGGGGTGACTTAAGGTTATCTAAGGGCGGAGAGTGCATACTTTCATGTAAGAGACCATGCTCACCCACTTACGTGACCCTCTTGGTTTGGTAGTGGGCAATCTTGCCAAGAAAAGCACGAAGTAATTAACTAAAATCTATAGGTTCTTGACGCAAAAGTTTTGAAAGATGGGATATAGACACTGGAGAACGTCCCGACAAGTCTTGAACAAGATTTTCTCCCCAAGGACGCAGAACGCAGATTAGATTCGTCATATTTTCAACACCAAGATGAACTTCGCTCATGGTGTGCAAATCCCAAACGAGTTTAACTTTGGCATATTCCCAGACGATTTTGGCTATTTTTGGGCTCCTGAGGTGGACATTGAAGGCGTGCATGGGAGTGGCGTAAATTCTATTCAAAATGTTAGTGAATCCCAAATTCAGAGATACCTACTGATTACTCTTTTTAAAAGCCCATTGTCGCCACTTCCGAGCAGAATTCATCAAATTCCAGCAGGACAGAGTCTTACTACAGTCAAGAGTACGATAACTCAGCCATCAATGAGGGCGCCGAGGTAGATGATAGCAGAGGGGCGAGAATTATGGGCCGGCCACGCTTTCCCCTACAATCTAGTCGAGACTCTAACATGAACCGCATTCAGGTTGATACTGCTCTTGCCCGTCCAAAGCATGTCTGCTAATTTAAGCCTAGCGCCGTCGAATACAGAACAGGAATTCCCAACGAATATACCGTCAGCGAAGGGTTGAAGAACGTCAAAAGTTTGAAACAAGAGCTATAGAAGCGGAGAAGACAGCAAGCGAGCTCAGGATTCATTTGGGAGAATTGCAGTCAATTATTGCATCGTTAAGACATCAGGTGGAGCATCTCAAGGCTGAGAATGCGACATTTCGACGTTGCTCGCAGCTAAGTGCAAACAATTAAACCCAACAAGTATTCTTGGATGAGAGAATGGACCAATTTTTCTCGGAGATGACGGAGATCTTCAGTCTAGGACAGTATATGACTGTATTTGTGCAGCGCTTCAGTTTCAGTTATCTTTCTCAACTACATAACTGATCATGCCGAATGGAAGGCACTGAAGGCAGAGAACGGAATGTCTCTAGATTATCTGAAATCTGCAGGTTGCTTTTCCTGCACCAACACTGGACAATGTTTGAACTGAAATTTAAGACAGGGATTCAGAGAGTTTTTGATTACCTTAGGTAATTTTAGCTAGATTACTTAGTGATTAGTAACAATCGTGTCCTCATACTAACTAGGGATGGCACGTTGCAATTTAAGCGTGTCACATGTATGAAGGATGACTAAAAACGGTGAAGCAAGATGTGCACGCCTGCTATTGGTACAAGTCATCGTGGGACATGAACACAGAATCAGGCAAGGGTCATAGTCCCAGCAACGCAATGCACATGCCACATATGTGACTAGATCACTTTCATGCGGCTCTAGTGCTTCAAATTTCATGGGATGTGATCGTGCACAGAAGCTCAATAATGAGGAAAGAGCTAGGATAACAAGTGTCCAAGTATCCAATATCAAAACATATCGCTATGCTAAATGCGAAGCAATTGTAGAAGTATGTGGTCACACAAGCATGCTCTAGCTCCCGATTTCTGCCCCCCTAAATGCTCTCATTAAGGTATCTTTGTCAACGAGGCACATTGAAGTCTTTGCGAGCGTCTTGTTGACGAGTGTTAGAAAAAAGTGGAAACTGAGGACTTTAGCTACTTATGTTTTTCTCCTTGGTGTTGTGATATTGACCAGAAAGTCTGGGAGCAGCCATGCGGCCCACCTCAGGAAGCATTCAGCGAAGCGAAAAAGCAATGAAAATTTCGGTGGGAGATTTCGAGGGGGGGGGGGTTATAGTCCACACTAGTCTAGTTCCGCACTTGTTCTGTTCCCCTATTCCTTCCCCTTTCGCCAAGCGAATGGACACGACCTCGTAAACACATTTCAATTTGATTGGTACCAGTTCAATGCTCTTGCCTATTCGAATGCGACCAACATCAACAGAGCTCCTTGGAAATGCAGGCGCATTGAAGTCCTTAAAAAGATTGCCACGTCGGCCGAGATGTAATCGAGAATGGGTGCGGTCTGGTGGGCATAGTGGCCGCACTCAAGACCAACGCATATTGACCGTAGCTCCAAGTTTTCAATCTCGCTCCATCGACAAGCTTTTGCCACCTGATTCACCATTGGTGAGTTTCTCCAGCCGTCAGAAATAGGGAACATGGGGATATCTTCGAAAAAGTGACAAAAAGCAGCTTCACCCACAAGTTCGGGTGGTTTTCAACGAAAGTTTTTCCTGGCATAGACGATGTATAACTTCTTTTTGAAAAGGGTCGAGAATAACAGGCATGCGAGATGCTTAGCACAAAGAACATCAGAACCAAGTTCCGTGCCAACATCCCCAGCTCAAGATCACACTAGTCGAGTTTGAATCACTGGGCGCAACATGTAACGTAAGTCTCTCTTGAACGCTGAGAAGAGGTCTCCCCTCGCTCTCACTCTTGCCACAAGAAGCCCACAATGGCTGGAAAGGGACAAGTAAGGTCAGGATCTTCATAGCTCCGGGTCTTCCGCGCTCACAGGGTGATATCTAAGGAGATTGGTAGAAGCCGCAATCCTGCTTAACGGGAAATGGCTTCATTTGATTAAGAGACAAAAACCACATCATGAACTCTGACGAAAGGGCCAGAAAGAGCAAGGAGGCCGCGGAAGGAAGTCTTCAGCCGTCACTTGGTTGGACAGGAACTGACTCTATGTGACTGAGAGATAAAGCCATATTGTGCACCCGGACTAGAGGACCAAAAGGAACAAGGAGCCCACATAAGGAAGTCTTCAGCCGACGGAGAAATCGGGAAAGGACGGTTTGTCCTGTCTAGGAGACAAAGGACACGCCCAGAAGGAATCGATGCATCTTGAAGAGGAAATGTTTCAGAGCGGAGTGTCTTGCCGAAGTGTGGACCGTTATTGTGCATTAAGAGAATCTCGTTTTGAGGAGCGAAGGGTTTGATCCGCATCGACATTGCATGGATCGCGTTCCCGCCCCTTCGAATCACTCCCGTCTGCTTCTTTCGTCGACTTGTAAACCCATCACGGAACACTACAACTCTCGAGTTTGATTCGATACAATGGCTTCCCATGAAGTCCCAACATTCCCTACAAAATTATGGATACGGGCCTGGAGAACCTGCAGGAAGAAAAGGACTTCGCTGATGCATGGATGTTTTGTCGAAATATTTCGTCCACCTCCAGGTTGCATGTAAATTCATTTTCGGAAATGAATCTTCTAAAAATAAAGTTAGTTCAGATTCAAAGAGATAAGCTTGGAGGAGAGAGAGATTCTCAAGCACCTGATGAACAAGGATGTTTTCACTCGACTTTCGAACTATACCGAGATTTAGAGAACGAGGCGGGTAGAGAGATGAAGACCAAATAGAATATGATGAACGGGGGGATGAAGATGAGGAGGTTGAGGAGACCGAGGATGTCGAAATGGAGGCCCAGGCCCTGTGTCAATCATGTTAATATGTTTGGAGTTCTCAGAACAGTGAATGTTCAGAAAGCTCTCCATGACGTAAAAAGTTTCGTCAAGTTTCCAAGTTATTCTGCATGATTTGTATACAGTACTTCAAAAGGGATTTGCTTTGAGCAAGAAGAGTGGTGGGGGCTGAATCTGAGACCTACCCCGCGTGATATCCCAAAACGCGTTGCCTGACCTGCTTCGACGCGTTGTCCACACTTCTTCCGCCGACATCCCCGGAGCAGTCGAAGAATCACAAACAAACTCTCAGAAGATTCAATCGGCACCATTTCGAAAGAATGGCAGCACATCAGACATGCCCTCTGCCGAATGAAATCTGGATACGAGTCCTCCAGAACCTAGACAACGACGACGATATTGCAGAGCTGTGGACGACATGTCGACACGTCTGCACGGCCTTCAAAGAAGTAACGGAGTCTATCTTCCGCGAGAGACACTTGCCGAAGACTAGGTTTGACTTCAATCTTGGTAAGAGACTTTATCTGTTGCACCTGTTCGCACTTACAATTGCGATCAGGAAAATTCCCGAGTGCTCGACCTCAAAAGGACATTACACTTATGGCGGACTTCGAGTTTGCAGAGCTATCAGAGGATGGGCGCACTGCTACCTTTCGACTCCACGATGATAGGCCTGAACAATTGATCCTTCCGACCAAAGAACGGATGCAAGAATATCTTGATATTATGGATATTGCGGATCCGAAACACACGATTCAGATAAGGCGCGATGTCCTTGATGGACCCATTCCCAATCTGTCGTACAACAAAGCCACATGTGAATTGAGTTGCAATTGGCGAGATCTGTTTACGGCATTCTACGGCGAAGAGGCATTGGCGAGGCGGTTGACAAACAAATGGCTCGACAGCAAGGTGGCATATTTAGAGGAACTCAAAGGGAAAATGAGACGCGGGGAGATGGGTGCTGAACGCATCATCTCAGCTGCTATACTTGAGATTGGGGGTGGGGAAGAGACATGTCGACGTAATGCTCGAAGGGCGCGTATGAGACATCAATTTCGGGGTCTAGACAGGACGTGGGACCCCGACCGCGATGGAGACTCAAGGAAAGAGCGTGATGCTTTAGCGAAGCTGAGGACCCTGAAGGTGCTTGCATCAAACGAAGCATTCAGCGACGAGGAGTATAGTGATGAATGGGAGGACGAGGACGAAGCTGATGAATCGGACGAAGAAGAAAGCACAGAAGACGAGGAGTAATCCATTTTCGGCTTCACCTCAAGGCATCAGGTAACTGCCTATCTAGGATTGGTTTAGTAAACATTGATCCAGTAGGTTAAGTCCGAAGCAATCCAGGAGCAACAGTGCCCGCCTTCAACTTTTTTGGCGCCAGCGTGAAGGTGTTCAGTAATCCAGTTCGAACTTAGGCGAACTTGCATTTCTTCATCAATCATCACGCTGGCAAGTCCCAGCCCCGAATTCTCCATTTCTCCCGTTACGGACGTTGCTCAAGTGGGTGAGGTGAGTCAGCCCTTTGCGCCAAACTTTCACTAATCAAGCACCGCGGCATCAGCCACGTGCCTGCTGAAGCCTACTGCTCCCAATGCCTGGCAAGCATTTTGGTTCTGAATTGGCATATCTCCGAAGATGTGTTAGAAACCAAGTATTCTGGCTTCATTGATCTGCGACTTTTCCCATTTTCGATTAATGCATATCGGATATCTGGTAGATTCATCCATGGGCCGACATGATGTTGGTTCCATTGACAATGTATAAGTAGCTCAATAGTTAGCTCTTGAAAAGATTCATTCATCGAATCCCGACAACCTTATCACTCAAGCTCTTCGATTTCGAGAAAACTAGCTTCCACCTCGTTACTTTTCCCGACCTAGCTATTTCACATCCCGTCCTCAGACTAACCCAAGTGCACGCAACATGACGATTCAGTCCCACGTATTTCGGGGTATAGAAGGTTCAGTGAAGAAAGTCCCTCTCGAGATTTCTTCCGAACTGGGACCAAAGCAAGTTCTCATTAAGATCACACATTCCAGTCTCTGTGGAACAGATATCCACTACATTCCACATAGCGCTGCACTCGGACATGAGGGTGTAGGCATTGTTGAGAAGATCGGCAGTGAAGTTACTCAATTCAAAGTTGGAGAGCGAGCAGGAGCTGGATACCTTCGCAACGTAAGCAGTCTTTCTGCAGTCTATTGAGCTGAGCTAATCGTCCCCAGAGCTGCGGACATTGCGATTACTGTTTGAGAGGCCAAGATATATATTGCTATGAGCGGAACGTGTTCGGGGAAACGGACTTCAGCGTTGGGACTTTCGGAGACTATTGTACGGCATCTACCTGTCAATATCATTACTTGCTGACTCTTTAGACATCGGTATTGAGTCTTACCTTCACAAGATTCCCGACAATCTCTCCTCGGAGCACGCAGCTCCTCTCCAATGTGCCGGTAGCACCGTCTATAGTGCCCTCATTGGCTCCGCCAAACCAGGAGATCGTGTCGGCATAATTGGTATCGGTGGGCTCGGTCATCTCGCCATCCAGTTCTCAGCCAAGATGGGCTATGAAACTGTTGTCTTCTCCACGTCTGCAGACAAGGAAGCTGAGGCCAGATCATTTGGGGCTTCCGAATTCTATCTCTTGAGCGAACCCGAGAAGATTACCAAGCCCGTCAACGTGTTGATTGTCACTGGGAGTCGTTACCCGGATTGGGCCAAGTAAGTATTCTCTCATGACTGCATGAGACATATTTCTGACAAGAGGCAGGCTCATGAAGAAGGAGATTATTGCTCGTGGCGCGGATATCGTCTGCCTTTCTGCCCCTACTGCGCCCATTGAACTTCCGTAAGTATTCTGAACGCAGTGAAATCTGACTAGAACTAACAGTAAGATCCAGGAGCTTCCCGATGTTCTTTGATGTATATAATTTCAAGTCCTCACTTGTAGCATCCCGTGGTATCCACGATGACATGTTGAGATTCGCAGCTCACAATGGTGTCAAGCCTACAATTGAGACTTTCCCCTTCACAGAAAATGGTTTTGCTGAGGCGTTGGAAAAGCTAAATTCTGGGAAGTTGAGATATAGAGGTGTGCTCGTTGCATAAGTTCTGGGGACAAGTCGTTCGTGCTGTGTCTGTTATCTTTAACTGAACGTCTGCTCGTCAACTTAACCGCAAGCTGCGTGCCTGAATACTCTTGTGACTGCAAATCAAATGTGCAAATGATATTCTCGACAGCTACCTGCTGTATCATAATTTCAGATCTACCGAAAGCATGTTTTCTAAATGGTATGAAGCTCCTTACCCCTGGGAGTCTGTACCTCCTCATCGCGGATTCTGCACTGGGTGTCGTATGGCGCCTCAATCACCTGACTTCGAAGTACGAGATTGCCCTCGAGTCACCGCTCATGCAGCCGCCTACTGGCCCAATACTTCTTGGGATCAACAGAATCCATGTCTTTGACTCATTCGTATATTTCACGAACTCTTTCCAAAAGCTCTTCGCGCGTGTGCCGGTATATCTTCACGGGCCTGATGCTGGTTCTGCAACGGGAGATTATGAGATTGTGGCAAATAACGAGTTTAGTAATGACTATACCTTTGATAAAGAGGGAAATGCGTATATCACGCAGGACCCGGGTAATTGCCCATCTCGAAGCGACTTCCACGATTCACTCTCAAGTTCTCCAGCCTTATCTATATAATGCAAAATAAGAAATTTCCCTCCGCCCTTCGGGGAGCGACACTGCGTAAGCGACACTGCGTAAGCGACACTGCGTAAGTCGACACGCACAACGACAAAACTAACACCAAACCGAATCAGGTTCAAGGTAGCGGTTGCACTTGCACATACCACACCTAATCGATCATACGCCACTAGCAGGGCTTATGGGAAAACAGGAAATAGACACCCATGAATCGAAACCCAATCGACGCTAGAAAGGAAGTACGCCTCTACTCTCCCAAATCGACGGGCATTAGAGATTCGGCGCGGAACCTTTTGCTATTCAGAACCTCCAAGATTTTTTTTTTTTTTTGGAATTCGAGTCTTAATTTACTATGGGTTGCAGCTGGTTAATCAAGAAGGAGAAGTGTCTTTGCTGGCTAGGAATGTGACCTCAACAATTGTGGAGGGAGATACTGCTGATGTATTTGGGAGGACAAAGTGGGATGAAGATATTTTGTACGTGGTTATAAACGGTGGGATTGCTTGACCTGTGCTGGGGACGAAGATCACGGGCGGGAAGGTGATCGCTGTTGATGTGCAGGCTTTGTTGTCGACTTAGTTGCTTGAAAAAGAATGGGCCTTCTGTCTCCTCTGGGGGCCAAGTTAGGAGGTTTGTTATTTTTTGGTCAAGTATGGTTGAAAGGTAGCTACCCCTGAGCCCCTGAATTACCTCGCTAAATTTTGTGGAGCGCTTCGCTCCGGTCGGTCCTGGATTCGCCGACGGGACGGCGTTAAGCCTAATCGGATTTATCTCATTGATTAAATCACCCTCTCAAGTTCTCTTCTGCTCTTCCTTCTCAAACTCATACAAATTACTTCATTGAAAAAGTATCCAAGAAAGCACATCCCTCACCTCCCAAGGGCTCTTCAACCAAAGCCACCGTCAACCACTACAATGTCCGCCACAGCCCTTCTTATAATGGACCTCCAAGTAGGAATGGTCACCCGCATTCCCCTCCCGGAAGACTACCTCGCCCTGCTCCAGAGAGCGATCAAAACCGCACGTCCACACATGAAAATAATCTACGTAACGGTCTCATTCCGGCCTGGGCACCCCGAAGTCTCACCCACGGCCCCCGCCGGCTTCCTCCACGGAAAAGCAAACAACCTCTTCGTCGCCGGCTCACCAGAAACCGCCATTCACCCGTCAATTGCACCAATTGAAGGTGACATCATTGTAGAGAAGAAGAGAGTCAGTGCGTTTACTGGAAGTGGACTGGATGTCATTCTCAGGGGATTAGGGATTAAGACGTTGGTGTTGGCGGGAATTGCTACTGGAGGAGTGGTCCTAAGTACAGTTTGTGATGCGACAGATCGCGATTTTGGGATTGTGGTTTTGAAGGATTTGTGTCTAGATCCGGATGAGCAAGTTCATGAGGTACTTGTGGAGAAGATTTTTCGGAAGAGGGGTGAGGTGGTGGGTGCGGAGGAGTGGCTGAAGACGTTTGGTTCTTGAGCATTCAGAGACAGAAATCTCGAATGGGAGACTGTAGGGACACGCATGGGACGACCGGAGCCAATTGATCTTTCAAAATCTCTCGACACTCTCTTTGACTGCATGAGGTTGGAAAATTCGAGGTGTGGGAAGTGTCTGTTGTTCGTTCTTCTTCTTGAAACTGGAGAGAAAGGTCATTTGCAACAGAATCGAGTCAATTTCGAGAAAGACTAGCTTGACATATTGCTCTTCCCAACATTAACATCACGATGTACATGGCGACGGGGATTTCAGAGCCTCGTGCCAAGAGGTGCAGCGGGTAGCTCAATACTTTGTATTAGACCTCAAGCGAGGTCTGCTGCAAGCCACTCGCCCCCGCCCCGAAGAAGAGCACAAGCAGAGCCTTACCACCCACGGCCACACACGGATTTGCCTCTGCCTTGCCTTATTTGCCATAACTTGTATTACGGCCACTGTTAGCATCGCCTCATTTGTCTCATTACAATGTAACTCTGCTAGCGACAATAATTGATGCAAGCCTCACTCTCTGCCAAGATGAAGTCGACCCAATAGGAGCTTGCCAATAGATGATCTGCCTTAGATCATCCTCTGCCTAGCCTTATTATTCAAATCCATGCATATATGTAATAGGACCATGAAAGTTTGCGGCCCTGCCCTTACACATTCTTACTTCAAGAAAACCACCTAAGCACAGCAATGTTGCACTCCGAAGCTGTCCTAATTCTTCTTCTTTTTGTGTTCAGGAACACATGCCCAGACTGCCTCAAACGTGCAGGGTGATTGGGTAGTTCCATCGTTACCGGATAATTCATATTCAGTGACGAATGGTGAAAGTATGACTCTAGCCTGGACATCTCACTTGCAGGCATGGTTTCCTATCTACTGCTCAGAATGCGATGATACAAACGTTGACTTGTGGGTCATGGGTGGAAATATATACATCAAGATAGCAGGTTCGTTGTCCAAATAGAGATTCTCACCAGCATATCATTCCAGTGGCAAACTCATATCTGTTTCCCTGAGAAAAATGCGCTATCTTCCTTGACCTCAGCCCTGTACGACTACTAGTCGCGTCAGATGCGGTGTTCCGTAGACTTGAATAGAATCATAGCTAATACCTTACAAAGAGGGCATTGATGTTACATCAACGCTTTCGTACACTTGGACAGTACATATAGGAACAGCCCAATTGGCATCGCAGCCGGTTTGGGTATTCAGGTTCATACCTGCAAAAACAGAATGGTCTGGAGGTTCGGGACAAAACATTGCAAGCCCTCTATTTGATATCAGTTCAGCTGCCACTACCACTCAGAAAGCCGCAGCATCGACATCATCGACAACATCGATCTCTTCGACAACGACGACCTCTCAATCGCCAGATACTTCGCAATCTTCGTCAACACTCGTTTCATCAACGCCATTCGCAATACCAACTATAGACAAACTAACTTCACCTTCTACCTCTACTTGTACTTCTACATCTCAATCGTCAATTACCTTGCAATCTTCGTCAACACCTGTTTCTTCGACATCATTCACAACAACCTCTACAGACAACGCAGCTTCGTCGTCTACCTCAAGCCCAGTTCCAGCAGCATCAAGTTCGAGGAAATTATCAACCGGGGCAAAGGCAGGAATTGGTATCGGTGCAGCAATCGGCACTATCAGCGTATTCCTGTTAGGATGGATACTCGCAAGACGAACTAGATCATCTGCTACTTCCGATCCAGCAAGTGATGCCTTCGCCAACAAAGAAATTACCACTAGCCATGCAAATACAACGACCCCCAACGCTCAAGAGCTCGGTGTAACCCCCAACAGAGCTACGCCGAGCCAGTCACCAACGTCGGAGCTTGAGGGAACCAGCGCCAGAATTCTGAACCCAGCCGAATTGGAAGGACATGATCGGTACTGAAGTATAGCGATACTTTGTTTAGCTTAGTGTTTTGAAGAAAATAACGGGAAGTAGATAATATTCGTGGCGTGTCCTGCGCGACACTCAGAGCGATAGAAAGTAATCGTACTCGAAATTGGGAAACCGGCCATCCAATGTATAGAATAATAGACAGATACTTTACATAAGACAAACAACATTCAAGCTACAGACCCTCGGCATGGCTACCACACGTTGAGCATGTGAGAGCGCAAAGTAACTCCGACTATTTGAAACCAAAGAAGCTCGTTTTCCCTCGAGGTCGCAAAGTATCTTTTGGAACCCTTTCATCCAAATTTCTACGTCAAATAATCATTTCCCACTTGCGGAACGACATTCTCAAGAGTGTCTCGTTCTGAGTTCCAGATTTTTCGACCCAGGAGACTCACATCTCTGGCACAACAAGCGCGGCTGTGTATCAGATTTG
>Ga0302325_10007787_pt1 | contig 23674 bp, 17 predicted proteins | sample Palsa_T0_2_FD_201948 | JGI IMG/M metagenome (GOLD analysis project Ga0302325, IMG submission 201948) | Peat permafrost microbial communities from Stordalen Mire near Abisko, Sweden - Palsa_T0_2 | ecosystem: Environmental > Terrestrial > Soil > Palsa > Peat permafrost | place: Sweden: Abisko... | reverse complement strand
TCACGACTTTATCCGTCTCGTGAAGATGCGAGAGGGGGATAGGAACTTTGCCAGCAAGGTACACGCGTTTAATGCCGGACTGGAACTGTTGAAAGGTACAGAGTACCCCTTTATCGCCAATTTAGATGCTGATATAAGCCTTGCGCCGGATTATTACGCAAATATCATTGCTGAGTTTGAGATGGATCCAAGGCTGGGAGTGGCTGGAGGACAGGTTTACACCCTAAGTGACGGAAAGCTCGTCAGTGAGGATGCTGCGCCTGACAGTATTGGCGGAGCAGTCCAAGTGTTTCGAAGAGAGTGTTTTGATCAAGTCGGCGGCTATCTTCCACTTGAACTCGGAGGCGAAGATGCGACCGCAGAAATTATTGCTCGAATGAAAGGGTGGAGCGTCCGGAAATTTTCGGCAAATCAGGTTTGCGAGCACCGGCGGGCAGGATTAACCAAGGACAGGGCTCTCGCCATGTACAAGCTCGGAATGCGATTCCACTCGCTTGGATACAGCGCCGTATATTACATCCTTAGAAGTTTGTATCGGCTGTCCGATAATCCGCCTGTAATCGGAAGCGCGTTTGCCTTGCTTGGTTTTTTCTGCGCCAGGTTCAGAAGGCGTCCGGTACAGATGCCACAGGAAGCAGTATCCTATTTGAGATCGGAGCAGATGGGAAAACTGAGAGCTGGGATTTTCGGAAAATTCGGGCTTGCTTCAAGAAACATGGATTCATCGCTATAGCAATCGAACCCGGCAGAACAGTTTTTGAGTCTTCCCAGCTTGAGTGTGGCGCCCTGCTTCCTCCACCATTCGACCTGGATTTCGATGACCTCGCCCGATCCGCAACCAGTTCTCAGAGAGGCGCATACCAGCTTGGCTCCCGGTCCGGTTCAGGCGCTCCGGCTAAGAGGGCAGGCGCACAGTAGATCATGAAACCGCTTTTTGGCAATCATTCGGCTGCGTCGGCCCTCCAGCGGACGCTCGACCTAATCCGAAGTTTTGGCGTGATGAAGACTCTCGGAGTCTGCCTGGCCATGGTGGACGACCAGTACCTCAAGATCTTTGATCGCAGCTACGGGGTCCGAACCAGTGGTTTTATCTCCCTGGCTTCCACTTCGTTTGATCCCACTAAGCTGCGCCAGGCTACTTCCTATGGACCAGTGAACGGGTGGGCTTTTCGCAGAATCCTCAAGGATTTGAGTCTATCCCACAAGCTGCACTTTGTTGATTTAGGCGCTGGTCTTGGCCGCCCATGCATTCTCGCAGCCGAGCACGGATTCGAGAAAGTGACCGGTGTCGAATTGGCTCCCGAATTGTGCGTGGTGGCCCGGGAGAACGTCGTGAGCTGCCGGCTGCCCGAGCTCTGCAAGTCGCGTATCTGCATCATCGAAGGCGATATTTTGGATTATTGCGACCACACCGAGGATGACGTGTTCTTTGTCTATCGACCGTTCACGCCGCAATTGTTTCGCCGGGCCTGTGAGAAACTGGCCGAAAGAGCGGCGCGCCAAAAGAAACCGATCCTGATTATCCACAGCCAGCGGTTGAGCGCGGAACCCAGTCCGGAAGTGCAAGTGTTTGCAGAAAACCAGAGTTTCCGGAAAGTGTACGAGCGCAACATGTTTGGGCAATCATTTTTTGCTTATCAATGCGGCGGTTAACTCTGGCCAGACAACGCGGCGCTCGATGGCAGAGCCGGCGTCGCGCCGACGAGCGCAACTAGCTTGGTTCCCTCTCGATTTCGACCACGTTTTCAGCCAACTGCGCGGCGGATTCAGGAGAGAGCGTCCGGTAAAGGGGAAGCAACACCAGATTTCGTGTCGTCCAGACGGCATTTGGAAACCGTGGGTATTCGGATTCAGCCGGCAAGGGTCGATCCCAGATCACTTTCAAGTACAGCCCCCGTCTGCGGGCAAGCTCGAGGACCTGTTCTTGATGCTTCCCCGGCAAGGCGATGGGAAAGCGCATCAAGCCTGCAGGGTCGCATCCCGGAGGCAGAAAAGTTTCAATCGCGGTGTCACGGAAGACCTCAAGATAGGTGTCCGCCAGGCGCGCAATCTGTTCGCGGATTTCATTCCATCTCCCGAGCACGCGCTGCGCGAGCTCGGCCTGATAGGGATGCATCTCGCGAGTGTAGTAAGGGGTTCGCGGTTGCGGCTTCTGCGGGTTCGCTCCAGCCTGTGCTCCTGGGTTTGGGACGGGCGCGTCGGCATGGGGCCGAGCGGGCGGGGGATGAATTCTCCGCATGAGCCGGCGCGGCAGGTCTCGCATGGGAAGCAGTGGCAGCAGAAGGCTCCGATAAACCCATGGAGTTGTGGCCAGGTTTTGGGCCACGGCGAAACACAGCACTCCGATCGGAAAGGCCCGTTTTGTCTCCGTTACTTTGATCGCAGCCAGCTTCACTGGATCCACAATTTGGCTGTTGTTGACCACGATGGCCGCCCCGCGAAGCGCCGGAACCCGCTTGGAATGCTGGAAACTGAAGATGCCGAAGTCACCGAATGTACCGAGGAGCCGGCCGTTGTAGCGGCCTCCGAAGGCTGGGACTGCGTCTTCAATGGTTACACAGCCTCGGCTCTTGGCCAGCTCGCAAATAGCCTCAATGTCGGTGGGCACACCATAGGCATGCACGGCCAGGAGAATTCGGCCCGGCTGGGCTTCTCTGGCGAACTCGGCCGAGGTGGCATTCACGCTGTGCTTCGCCAGATCGACATAGATCACGCGTTTGCCGGCGATCAGGGCAGCTCGGCGGACCTCGCCGCACAAATAGGCTGGCATCACGACTTCTTGTTGGGGCAGCGAGAGAAGGATTTGGGCAATGGCGCTTTCGCCAGATGGGGCAAGAATGACAGGGCGCTGTCCCGTCATCTCTTCCAACATTTCCCGCAAGGCAGCCAATGGGTCGCTATGCCAAAAGCACGACAATGCCGCCACCAAGTCCCGACTGCTGGTTTCCAACCGGTTAAACGGAACAATGGCTGAGCCCCCATTCCGCGAGTCCACTCTCGTGCTTTCCATTCGACGGAAGGGCATAGATCTTGGAAACTCATTGTAAACGAGAGTAAAGAAAAAGCTGCCGTGCAGGGATGGACTTTTTACAACACTTTACGAAGCAGATTGATCTACACGTGCAATACTGGCTTGTTCGAGCACTGGGGAGGTCGTTCAACGCTAGACGCCAGGTTCTGAACCTAGTTCTCTTGCATGTTTGGGCAATCATTTTTTTCTTATCAATGCGGCTGCGGGCAGCCTGAATGAGACAACCGCGGCACTGCATTCGAGAACGGGCGTTGTGGCGATCACAACTACTTATCGCCGTCGGGCACCACATCTCGAAGGTGGACTGTCGATCGTGGTGGCAAGGCGCGACGGGAGGGCTCATGTTGTTCGGTTGGGATGAGTTCTCCCCGGAGGACAGTCAGGAGATCTTGTGGGACGCAGTCATCATTGGCGCCGGCATGGGCGGAGCTACCCTGGGTTATGCTCTGGCGCGTAAGGGACTGAGGGTGCTTTTTCTGGAGCGAGGAAGCGCGCAAACGCTTTTCCCAGAGTCGCTGCACGAGGGCCGGCTGAAGCGGTTGCTCGGTTGGGAGCGGCGAGAAGATCGGCTGGCCGCGATGGGCCGATGGCCTCGCCCGATCACAATGATGCGTGGCGGGCAAGCGATCCATTTCCTGGCGCCCATCGGAAGCGGGCCGGGAGGATCGTCAGCGATCTACGGAGCCGCTCTCGAGCGAATGCGGCGCATCGACTTTTCCGCGAGCGCGATGGGAGGCGAAGATCCGACACGACTTCGGGACGAGTGGCCGCTCGATTATGACGAATTCCGCGCCTACTACCGGAGGGCGGAGGGGCTATTCGAAGTTGCCGGCACTCGCGATCCGGATGACCCGGACGACGACGCAATCCTAGTGCCGCCGCCGGCCCTCAGCGAACGGGATCAGGATTTCTTCGAGTCCTTCCAGTCGGTTGGCATGAAGCCCTACCGGATGCATGTTGGTATCGCTTATCGCCCGGGATGCAGGGAGTGTCTCAGCCTGCCCTGCCCCACGGATTGCAAAGCCGACGGCTCGAGCAAAGCCTTGTGCCCGGCCCTGCGCGACCATGGCGCGAAAATCCTCTTGAACTGCGCCGTCGAGCGGCTGGAGGCAACCGGCGCGCGTGTGACCGCGGTGGCCGCAAGGACGGCTGGTCGGACGCTCAAGTTTCGAGGACGCGTCGTGGTGCTCGCCGCCGGCGCCCTGTCCACGCCACTGTTGTTGCGGAAATCGACTTCGCCGCAGTGGCCGAGCGGGCTCGGGAACCAGAACGACCTGGTCGGCCGCGGCCTGATGTTTCACGCCACTGACTTAATTGCGTTGTGGCCGCGTAAGAGGCTCAGCGCTGCGGGACCGCGGAAGACGCTCTCGTCCCGTACTTTCTATGTGAAGGAGGGGCGCAAGGTCGGCTCGTTCCAGTCGCTGGGACTGCCGGTCTCACAGGGCACGATTTTCAACTTCCTGATGGGCCGGATCGAAAGTTACTCGCGGGTGAAAATTCCGCTGGCGCAACTTCTTACGCGCGCCGTGGCCATCGCAGCGACCGGCTACTTCAAGCGAGCCTGCGTATTCGCCACGATCATCGAGGACTTTCCCTATCGGAGCAACCGGGTGGTCCTCGATCCCGACAAACCGAGCGGCTTCTACATTGAGTACGTGAAGTCGCAGGAACTGTCAGACAGGATCGCGGAGATGCGTTCGATGCTCAAATCCACCTTGGCCGTACACAAGCCGTGGATTCTGACGGGCGACGACAACATGAATCTGGGCCACCCATCGGGAACCTGCCGGTTTGGCAAAGATTCTGCGACGAGCGTCCTCGACCCGAGTAACAAAGTGCGCGGCGTAGAGAACCTTTACGTCGCCGATGCATCGTTTTTCCCGTCGAGCGCGGGAGCGAACCCGGGCCTGACGGTAGCCGCAAACTCGCTCCGCGTGGCCGACCTGATCGCGAATCGGTTGGACATGCATGAGCGTACGGTCGGAACTTTTTCTTCTTCTTCCACCGCCAGCGCGACCGGTTTTCTCGACTTCGTTGGCAAGAACCAAGAGGGAGAGAAGTTTCAATCGCGCTGGAATTGATTTCTTACGAAGCCGGTTGGTCCACTGGCTTGTTCGAGTACTGGGAGGTCGTTCAACGGTTAGGACACCAGGTTCTGAACCTGGTTATCTTGGTTCGAATCCAGGCCTCCCAGCCAATCTTTCCCCCTTCGTTGCCTATGGTTGCAGTTTGCGGCAGGCTTAACCAGCCAATATAAGCGGCATGTTGCCGGCGATGATCGACCGACAGAAGTCGTTTTCGGCACATCCATGAAAATGAGGGAAAAATCGATGGGCACATCTCCGATTATTATCATTGGCATGCATCGGTCTGGAACGACGATGCTCTCCCGTCAGTTAGAAGCGTTGGGCGTGTTCATGGGCAACAAGAAAGACAGCAATCACGAGGCCTTCTTCTTCTTGCGGATCGATGAGTGGCTGATGGGCCAATGCGGCGGTAGCTGGGACAATCCACAAGCCATCCGCTACCTGCTTGAGAACCAAGAGGTGCGGGCGCAGGTTTCCGATTACATCCGGCGCTATCTGATGAGTACGCCGCGCACGATCTCCTACCTTGGTTGGCAGAGATATCTCCGCCATCGATCCCTATTCAACCTGGACATGCCGTGGGGATGGAAAAGTCCACTGACCACCTTCACCTTGCCGATCTGGCTGGACCTCGTGCCCCATGCCAAGGTCATCCACATTTACCGTCACGGTGTGGATGTTGCGAACAGTTTGCGGCAACGGAATCGGGATTGGACGCCGAGCGCCTTTCAAAAGCTGTATTACAGGTTTCCAGTGTTACATGCCATCCGGCCAAAGACTGGGGAGTTTATCAGAGTCCGCTGCGATTCCCTGGAGGGAGGCTTGACGCTGTGGGAGGAGTATGTCGCCGAGGCTCGGGCTCATGTGCAGGCATTGGGTGAGCAACGGGCCTTGGAACTCAAGTACGAAACCCTGCTGGGCGAGCCGGAAGAGGCTCTGAATAAGATCATTCGTTTCTGCGGCTTGCCGGTCAGCGACGAAGCCATCAAAAGGGTTGGGGGGCTGGTGCGCAAAGAGCGTGCCTATGCCTATCGGGAAAAACCGGACTTGCGGGCCTTTGCAGATCGGGTGCCCGAACGGCTGGCTGGATATGGTTACTAGTTAACTATAGATCGGCTGCATTTCGGCAATCGGGCCAAGCAGCGGGTAAAACCAGGCTCTCCCCCTACCGACAAACTTCGGTAGCCAATTTCGTACTCTGGGGGGAGTTCTAACGCCAAATGAAAAGACTAATCGTTGTCGGCTTTTCTTGCGGGGTTTTTTTCTTGGATCGAGTGTGGAGCCTTTGTCTCCGCGTGAGCGGCAAGCGGGCGCCGGGCACTTGTGTCGTGCTCCAGTATCACACCGTACCGGGCGAACTTCGGACGAGGTTCGCTCACCAAATGGATATCCTACGGCGCTCGGCCATTCCCGTGCGCGCTGACTCGCATGCTCCGCTGGCAGCGTCTCAACACTATGTCGTTGTAACCTTCGATGACGGTTTGAACAGCTTTGCGGAGAACGTCTTGCCGGAACTCGAAAAGCGAAACATACCGTCCGCTCTGTTCGTCGTGGCCGGCAAACTCGGAACCGTTCCCACTTGGACCAGCTTTGCTGAGGAAGCAACCTGGGCGAGCGTCAGCCACGTCCTGCCTGGCGAAAGGATGCTCACTGCGGACGAATTGCGGGAAATATCGGGCAGGGTAGTCATAGGCTCGCACAGCTCCACCCACCGCATGCTCACCGAACTGGACAAAACAGAGGCTAAAGGAGAGATCGAAGATTCCCGCCGCCAGTTGGAAGCAATTGTCGGGACCAAAGTGGCATTGTTTAGCTTTCCCTACGGAGAGTTCTCGAATGATTTGTTAGCGTATTGCAAGGATGCAGGATATGATCGCGTTTTTACGTCCTTGCCGGCGCTTGCGCTTGGTGACCCCGGGGAATTCGTGAGCGGACGGGTCCAGACGGACCCCACGGACTCGCCCCTGGAATTGCGGCTCAAGATGTGGGGTTGCTATCGCTGGCTTCCCCATGCTTTTACGATCAAGCGCGCTTTGTTCAAGACGCTAGCCGTCCGTTTGAGAGAGGCAAAGCCAGTGGAGACTCCTTGACATCGAGGACACATGCTGTCAACATTAGATACACAGAATCATTATCTCAAGACCCCTGCCAGAACCTGGGTTAGTCGTGAATCGGGCCTAGGGATTGTCCCAGCCGCAAGTGCGAACCATTGCAGTGAGGAACAGCCAGATTGTTACCTCCCCTCAGAAGCCGGTAAACGCTATTCATCGCCCGCTGGTGCGCGGCGACAGAATCGTTGCCGCTTACTAGACCATCAGGACAAATATCTGTGAAATTATTCAGCGAACGGATGCGCGGCGAGTGCGAACCGATCAAAGGCAATAGCCTGGCTTCCTGGAATTCGGATCCGCAGCCGGCAACGATGAACAGCACATCGATTGCCCCCCCGGCTCCGTTGAGATTAGCGAGCGCTGCCCCACGCACCTACCAAATCGATCCGCTGCGCGATTCCCGATGGGGGGCTTTTGTCGAAAGCCATCCTCGAGGAACAGTCTTCCACAGTACAAACTGGCTCCAGGCGCTGAAGGCTGCATACCGTTACGATCCGGTGGTCGCGACTACTTGTCCTCCGGGGGCCCCACTCACCAACGGTATTGTGTTTTGTCGTATTAAGAGCTGGCTCACCGGCCGGCGATTCGTATCCCTGCCATTCTCCGATCATTGCGAGCCGCTGGTGAACAATGCCGGCGAGCTGGACCAACTGCTTCTGCATATGAGGCGATCGGTGGACGAGGAGAAATGGAGATACCTAGAAATCAGGCCCCTTTCCGCCCAACCGGGCAGCCGCACGGGCCTCGGCAAGAGCACCACCTATTTGTTTCACCGGTTGGATCTGGAGAGGAGTAATGAGGAATTATTCCGTGGATTCCACAAAGACTGCGTCCAGAGAAAAATTCGGCGCGCGGAACGGGAGAAACTGACGTGCCGGTCGGGAACATCGGCGGATCTGCTGCAGGCGTTCTATAAGCTTCATGTCATGACCCGGCGAAGACACTATTTGCCGCCACAACCACTGAGCTGGTTCCGCCGACTGGTGGCCACATTTGGCGATAGCCTGACCATCCGAGTGGCGTTCAAGGACGATGTACCGGTTGCAAGTATCCTGACACTCGTGAGCAAGAAATCCCTCGTTTACAAGTATGGTGGCAGTGATGCGCGGTTTCACAACTTCGGCGGGATGCCCCTGCTGTTTTGGATCGCGATTCAGGAGGCGAAGGAGAAAGGGTTCGAGGAACTTGAAATGGGCCGCTCTGACAATGACAACCTCGGACTTATATCCTTTAAAGAACACTTCGGAGCCGTCGGAACGCCACTCAGTTACTGGGTCTATTTGCGTAGACCCGACCTGGGCGCGCAGCTCTCGCAAAAAAGCATGCTCCGGCGATTAGTCCCGCTCGCGCCAGATTCCGTATTGAGAGCCGTTGGCAAAGTCCTTTACCGGCACATCGGCTGAAGCATCCGCCGGTGGGACGGGCAAACCGCGGGGTGATTGCCGCCTGATCTAGTTTGAGGTCAATTCGATGCGACGCGCAGTCGCTAGCCGTGTTTAAGTGGTACGAACACGTAGTCAGATTACTTTTTCCCGGGCCTTACCATGAACGATTCTCTTTCTCAGTACTATCGATGCCCCAGTCGCTATCTCAGTTTTGAATTGGAAGGGCGGCTCGAGGGAAACAACGGGTATTTTCGGTTCGGAAGGGACGCGGTTTGCTACGGCAGGTACCATGGACGGCGTCCGGCCGAGTCTTCCGCGGGCCCCGCGCTCCACGATGCATCCCTCGATACGACCACCCGGGAAGGAACTGTTTATTTGCCATTTGATTTGACCGCAGTCGTCGACAACCTGCGGTGGGAGCGATACGTAGCCGACTGGCACGATCAACAGGCTTCATCTTTCCAAGTCAAGATGTACTACTTGATACGGTCGGCTCTTCCGTTTTCTGTGCGGAGCTATCTGAAGAAGCTTCATTTGAAGGGCTGGGAAACGGTGGCATTTCCCCGCTGGCCGGTCGATTGTTCAGTGGACAACTTGCTGGAACACTTACTGTTGTTGTCTCTTGAAGCCACTGGCGCGGAGCGGATTCCATTCATCTGGTTCTGGCCGGACGGCGCTTCCAGTTGCGCCATCATGACCCACGACGTGGAGACCAAGGTGGGCCAGCAGTTTTGCTCGACCGTGATGGATATCGACGATTCCTTTGGAATCAAGGCGTCTTTGCAGATCATTCCAGAACAGCGCTACTCGGTCGACCGGGAATTTCTAGATTCTGTCCGCAGGCGCGGTTTCGAAGTGGTGGTCCACGATCTGAACCATGACGGCCATTTGTACCGGGACCGGCAAGAGTTTATGCGACGAGCCGAAAAGATCAATTCCTACGGCGACGAATTTGGAGCCGAGGGATTTCGAGCCGCAGTTTTGTATCGCAAGCAGCCCTGGTATGACGCACTGAAGTTTTCCTACGATATGTCCATTCCAAATGTGGCGCACCTGGACCCGCAGCCCGGTGGTTGCTGTACGGTCATGCCATTTTTCATCGGGAATATCCTGGAATTGCCCGTGACCACGATCCAGGATTACATGCTTTTTCACATCCTCAATGATTATTCGATCAATCTTTGGAAGCGGCAGGCTGGGCTCATCATGGCAAAACACGGGCTCATGAGCTTCATTGTGCACCCGGACTACATCATGGAGGCTCGAGAACGCAGTATTTATGAGACATTGCTCGGTTACTTAGCCCGACTGAGGGATGAAGAGGATGTTTGGATCGCCCTCCCCGGAGAAGTGAATCGCTGGTGGAGACAACGAGCCGAGATGGAGCTCGTCGAGGACGGCAATGGCTTGCGAATCGAAGGTAGGGGCAGCGAACGAGCCCGCATCGCCTTCGCCAGTAAGAAAGACGGCCGGCTGGTTTTCACCCTCCAAACAGCAAACGAGCAGGAAGCGCGGCCGGCGGCTGTCCTCAGTCAAAATAGCCGGTTTACGGCGTGAACAGATCACTGGTATCATGGACCACTGGCCCGGGCTCGGAGCGGCGTGAGCGAGCAGCCGCGAGCCCAGCCTGATCCTGACGCCGCCGTGAGGCTTCTAGGATATTGCGCTCTGGTCCGGGGCATCAGAGTACATCTGGCTTCTGTATTCCAACCCAAAATCGTGGTTGTGCCAATTTTTCGGATGTAGCACCAGATCAGGGCAGGCTCCTGACTGCGCTAGAACCGAGGAAGTACATAGCCATATGGGTTCTAATAAACACTTGTTGAGGTGAAACTTGAGGGATTGTCATGTCACTATCGTCGGAGCAGGTCCATACGGTCTGTCGGCAGCGGCCTACTTGCAAGCGGCGCGCATTGAGACGCGGGTATTTGGGGAACCGATGTCGTTCTGGGAGAACCAGATGCCAGCCGGCATGTGCCTGAGGTCGAACTGGGGAGCCTCGCACATTGCCGACCCGGCGCAAGAGCTGACGCTCGACGCCTACTGTCGTAAAGAGGGCATTCAGATATCAAAGCCGATTCCACTGAACCGATTTGTGGACTACGGTCACTGGTACCAGCGCCAGGCGGTTCCGAACCTGGAGCGGGCACAGGTCAGCTGCATTGAATCTGATCCGCGAGGTTTTAAGGTAGCTTTGGCGGATGGCGAAATATTCACCTCGAGACGCGTTGTAATCGCTGTCGGGATCGCCTCATTTGCCACCCGGCCGGTGGAGTTCGCTGGGATTCCGACCGCATTGGCATCGCATGCCAGCGAGCACAAGGACCTCGGGAAATTTAGTGGCCAGCGCATCGTCGTGATCGGTGCCGGGCAAAGTGCGTTGGAGTCGGCTGCGCTGTTTAAGGAGGCCGGCATTGAGGTCGAGGTGATTGGCCGGCAGAAGACTCTCAATTGGGTGGGGTTGCATCCCAAGCTGCATCACCTGGGAATGATTTCTAAGATGATGTATTCGAAGCGCGACGTGGGTCCGGCCGGAATCAGCCGCTTGGTGGCGATGCCGAATCTGTTCCGTCGCTTCCCCCGCGGGTTCCAGGATCGTACCGCGTACCGGGCGATCCGGCCGGCTGGCGCAAGTTGGCTAGCGCCCAGAATCAAAGGGATACCCATCACGCTGGGGTGCAAGGTCGTCTCCGCCAAGGCCACGGGCAGTCAGCTTCGCCTGCGGCTTGACGACGGAACCGAGAGGCTGGTCGACCATGTTCTGCTCGCCACCGGATTCCGCGTCGACGCTTCACGATACCCATTTCTCTCCCAGCCATTGTTCAAGCGATTGAAAACCGTATCCGGCTTCCCCGTACTGAAGCGCGGCCTGGAGTGTTCGATTCCAGGATTGCATTTTGTGGGAAAACCTGCGGCGTGGAGTTTTGGGCCGCTTCTGGGCTTTGTTTCGGGCGCAGAGTTTGCCTCGAGCGAGCTGGTGCGCTCCCTTACCCGGAGCAATGAAAGCCAATGACCCAATGAGCAGTTCTTTAGCCAACGCGATCTCAAAGCCTGTGCTTGTAGACTGCGCGAGCCGTAGTGTCGGAGCCGTAGTCGTCGGTGGCGATTACCAAGGGCTGGGGATTGTCCGCAGCCTGGGCCGCCGGGGTGTACCGGTGTGCATTGTGGACGACGAACTTTCGATCTCCCGGTTTTCGCGTTATGCCACGAAGTTTGTGAAGTTGGCGAACCTGCGCGATGAGCGTACGGCAGTCGATGCCCTGCTCGAGATCGGGACGCGGCTCGGCTTACAGGGATGGGTGCTCTACCCGACCCGTGAGGAGCTGGTGGCTGCGTTTTCCCGGAATCGTGCCGAGCTGAGCGGGCTATTTCGCGTACCCACGCCGGACTGGGATAGCGTGCAGTGGGCTTGGGACAAACGCAACACCTACAACCTAGCGAAGGAACTGGGGATTCCGACACCACGAACCTACTACGTCGACCATGTCGACCAACTATCCAAGCTCGATGGGGTGGCGCCGCCGTTTGCGCTTAAGCCTGCGATCAAGGAACATTTTATCTATGCCACGAAGGCGAAAGCTTGGTGCGCCAACAGCCACGCTGAACTGAAGGCTCTGTTCCTGAAAGCATCCAAACTGACGGGTCCGGGCGAAATCATGGTGCAGGAGTTGATACCCGGCGGGGGCAGCCAGCAGTTTGCTTATTGCGCGTTCTACCGCGAGGGGCAGGCAGTGGGGAAGATGGTGGTGCGGCGCCGGCGCCAGCATCCGCTTCAGTTCGGGCGGGCCAGCACCTACGTGGAAACCATGGACATTCCCATTCTGGAGGAGTACTCAGAGCGTTTCCTGAGAAAGATTGATTACTATGGTCTGGTCGAAGTGGAATACAAGTTGGATCCCCGAGACGCACAGTATAAATTACTTGATGTGAATGCTCGCACTTGGGGCTATCACAGTCTGGGTGCGAAGGCCGGCGTGGATTTCAGCTACATGTTGTTCGCCGACCAGATTGGGATGCCCGTGACTGAGTCTCGAGGCAAGCCCGGCGTGGGATGGGTACGCATGACTACCGATGTAGCAGCCTCGTTTTGCGCGTTGCTCGCCGGCGATCTCGATGTTGCAAGCTATCTACGCTCTCTGAAAGCGTGCCGCGTGGAAGCCGTTTTCAGCTACGAAGATCCGCTCCCCGGAGTGGCCGAAGTAATGCTTCTCCCGTATTTGGCGATCAAGAGAGGGTTTTGAAGTCAGCGCCCGTTGGGCGGCCTCTGAGCCCAGGCGCTGACGTTCCCGGCTTCGCTCGGTTCCTTCCCCAGGACCAAGATGGGCTTCGCCATTTTTGACCAGTAAAACCCCTGAAATTGAGGGTACCCTATAGCAGTTCAGAAAGCAGGCTATGCAATGACTACCTCCCCCGTTCGGCGGAAAGCCGTTCCCCAGCCCGGTCAGCTCGTCAGTATCGACGCGGAAAGCGCGATTTACCGCGATGGCAGCTACCTGAAACGTAATCCCTCCTGGCACGTGGAGGAATCGCCGTTTAAGGTCAGACAAATCGTGCGCATGCTGAAGCGACAGAACTTCGCTCCGAAGACAATCTGCGACGTGGGATGTGGCGCTGGCGCAGTGCTGGCGGAGTTGCAACCGCATTTATCCCCAGACTGCGCTTGCTGGGGCTACGATGTCTCTCCCGTCGCGATCGAGATGTGCGCCAGTCGTGGCAATAAGAATCTTCACTTTGCCGTTCGTGACATGCGACGCGACACCATTGACGTGTTCTTCGATTTGCTGCTCATGCTCGATGTGTTCGAGCATGTGGAAGATTACATGGGCTTGGTGAGAGACATCCGATCGAAGGGGAAATACAAGTTGTTTCACATCCCGCTGGATCTCTCGGTCCAGGCTGTGGCACGGCGGAATGGACTTCTCCGGCGCCGCGACGATCATGCGCACCTTCATTACTTCACGAAGGAAACCGCGCTGCGCACCTTGACCGACGTTGGCTATCGGGTAGTCGACTATTTCTATACTCCTCGCTGCATCGAGCTGGGCGACCGGCCAATCCAGAAGGTGGTAAGGATTCCGAGGCAACTCTGCTATGCGGTGTCTGCGGATTTGACGGTGCGCGTGCTGGGGGGATACAGCCTGATGGTACTGGCTGAATAGAAGATCATGTCTGTGAGGGGCAAAGTCGGTGTTGTCGTAGTTGAGGATTTCAGCCTATGAGAGCGTGCATGTTGGGTTACACATTTTACGAAAGGGATAACCGGGTGCGCCGGTACGCTGAAGCTCTGGTAGATCGTGGATTCCGCGTCGACGTTATAGCCTTGCAAGCCGAGGGACAGGCCAAACAGGGATGGGTTAGCGGTGTGCGAGTGATCCGTCTGCAGAAGCGGGCAGCGCGGGAGAAAAGCAAGTTTAGCTATCTTTCGAAGCTGTTATTGTTTTTCGTCCGGTCCATGATGGTTTTGACCAGAGAGCAGATCAGAGAACCCTACGACTTGATCCATGTTCATTCCGTCCCAGATTTCGAAGTGTTCGCCGCTCTGTGGCCAAAACTGCGCGGGTCAAAGATTATCCTCGACATCCACGACATTATTCCTGAATTCTACGCCAGCAAGTTCGGGATCGGACCGGAGACGTTCACTTTCAAAATGCTGGTCATGGTGGAAAGGTGGTCGGCAGCCTTTGCCGATCACGTCATAGCAGCCAATCACATTTGGGAAGAGCGTCTGAAGACGAGATCGGTGGCTGGGTCGAAATGTTCTACTTTCTTAAACTATCCCGACGGTCGGCTGTTTCAACGAAAAGGGATCCCAAAACGGAGTGGCAGAATTACCCTGGTTTATCCCGGATCGCTGAACTACCACCAAGGAGTGGATCTGGCGGTACGGGCATTTGCTGGAATTAAGGATCAAGTTCCGAATGCCGATTTCCATATTTACGGGGCAGGGGGAGAGCTTCTCGAGGTCGTGAAGTCATTGATCGTGGAGCTTGACTTGCACGACCGGGTGCTGCTGAAGCCACCGGTTGCACTCGATGAAATGCCTGGGGTCCTCGAGAGTGCAGACCTCGGGATTGTTCCCAAGAGGAGCAATGGCTTCGGCAACGAGGCTTTTAGCACAAAGATTTTGGAGTTCATGACCATGGGAGTTCCGGTCGTGATCCCGGATACCGCTGTGGATCGGCATTACTTTAATGGTGAGGTCGTGAAATTCTTCCACGCCAACGATGAAAACAGTTTGGCGGAAGCAATGCTGTTCATGATTAAAAATCCGGAAGCCGGGGCTGCTCTGGCGCGGAATGCGACTGAGTTTGTGAAGCAGTACAGCTGGAACAACAACCGGGATGCCTATCTGGGCCTGGTGGACTCACTGGTGAACTCGCGCGGCGCCGCTAGGAAAACTGAGCCGCTAGAAACCACGGCCCTGCCAGGGCAGGCCGGCGAGATCACGGGCCCGCGCGGGCCGCTGGCAGACCGCCCTGGCTGTGCCGAGGAAATCAAGGAAACGAGGCTGACGCTCGGCGGCCCAATGAGCAAGGGTTGACAGAATCAGCGATATCCGTGGATGTGGTTCGTGAGGATGCGGTCGCCGAAGCGGGAAAATCTTCTCACCGATTGTGAAGCGATTTTCATCGCCGAAGACCACAATTGAGCCTGATGTGCCCCGATCTATGGTGCTGATACGAAGCGAGTTACCTAGGTAACTTGGAGTGTATGGTTGGTTGCTCGATAAACTTCGGCTCATGATATTATGCAGTTGAAAACTCCCCCGCTTTGATTTGTGGCTGTTGTTCGCCTGGCCGATATCCCCAAAATTTAACTAGCATGAACAGCTTCTCTACGAGTGAAAAACCTATGCTAAATGTCGCAATCATTGGAGCGGGTCCGTACGGACTCTCGATCGCCGCACATTTCAGAAGCCGTGGGATTCCATTTCGCATTTTCGGCCGTCCCATGGATAGTTGGCTTGCGCACATGCCGAAAGGCATGATGCTCAAGTCGGATGGCTTTGCGTCGAACATCTACGACCCGGATGAGGATTTCACTTTACAGCGTTTTTGCGCCGAACGGGCGATCCCATACTCCGATGGCGGAATTCCGGTTGGCCTCGACACCTTCACGTCCTATGGGCTTGCCTTTGGAGAGCGCATGGTGCCGGAGCTGGAGAACAAGCTGGTTGTCGGTGTCGATCCTACGGCAGAGGGATTCGTTCTCCGACTCGACGATGGGGAAACGTTCAAAACTCGCAAGCTCGTGCTCGCCATCGGGATCACCCATTTTGAGTACACGCCCGCCGACTTGGCCCATTTACCGCCGGAATTTTTGTCCCACGCCTACCTTCATCACGACCTGGAGAAATTCAGAGGCCGCAACTTGGTCGTGATCGGTGGGGGCGCTTCAGCGCTTGATTTAGCCGGATTACTGCATGATGCCGGCGCCGAAGTGCAGCTGGTTGCTCGCAGAACCGCCTTGAAGTTCCATAATAAACCGACCGGCGAGACCCCTTCGCTATGGCAGCAGATTCGTAATCCGAAATCCGGGCTTGGTCCTGGTGTACGGCCGCGATTTTTTTCGAATGCTCCCAATATTTTTCACTATTTGCCCGAGCGTCTTCGCGTGGAAACCGTCCGCACCACCCTTGGTCCTTCCGGAGGATGGTTCATCAAAGAGAAGGTGATGGGGCGAGTAGCGCTCTCGCTCGGATGCACGCCCGAGCGTGCCGAGGTTGAGGGCGGGAGAGTGCGGCTTCATCTTCGCACCCTGGACGGCAGGCAGAGAGAAATTTTGACCGAGCACATCATCGCTGCGACCGGTTACAGGGTAGACATGGAACGGCTGCAGTTCCTCAGCCCAGAAATTCGCTCGCGGGTTAAGATGGCCGGCGGCATGCCCGTGCTCTCGTCGGCTTTCGAGTCGTCCGTCCCCGGTGTTTATTTTGCGGGACTCGCGGCCGCAAACAGCTTCGGACCGGTGATGCGGTTCGCCTTCGGGGCGGGCTTCGCGGCTCGCAGGCTGACGCAGGCTATGTTGAAATTACCCCTGCGTGATCCGGCAACGGTTGCGAGGGCCAGCGTCGTGACCGCCACAAAGTGAACAGATTCCGGCGGCTGGCTAGAGTAGGAGCCCTAGCCCTCGGGCATCGCTCAGAGTCCTGTGGTTATGGTGAGGCTGGCGTATGAAGAGAGAGACCATTGCAATTCACGTCGGCTACGATGGCGATCCCACTACCAAGGCTGTGGCCGTGCCGATCTACCAGACGGTCGCATTCGAATTCGACAGCGCGGAGCATGGAGCGGCTCTGTTCAATCTGGAAGTTCAAGGGAACATCTACACCCGGATCGGCAATCCTACCAACACGGTTCTAGAAAAGCGCGTGGCCGCTCTCGAAGGTGGAGTCGATGGGCTCAGCGTCAGCTCGGGAATGGCGGCGATCGAGTATTCGCTGATTAACATTGCCGAGACTGGAAATAACATCGTTTCCACCCCGCAGTTATATGGCGCCACGTACACGCTCCTGGCGCATATCTTCCCCAAGCGTGGAATCTGCTCGCGCTTTGCGGCGAGCGATCTCCCCGAAGATGTCGAGAAGTTGATCGACGAGAAAACGCGCGCAGTGTACTGCGAGAGTGTTGGCAATCCGGCGGGAAACGTGGCGGATATTGAAGGATTGGCGCGAGTGGCCCACAAACATGGTGTGCCTCTGGTGGTGGATAACACCGTGGCAACGCCGATTCTGTTGCGCCCCATCGAGTACGGCGCCGATGTGGTCGTGCATTCCATGACGAAATTCATTGGAGGAGGCGGTACCAGCATCGGCGGGATGATTGTGGATAGCGGCAAGTTTCCCTGGCGAAGATATCCGGAAAAATTTTATATGTTGAATGTGCCCGAGGTCGCCTATCACGGCGTCGTCTATGTCGACCATTTCGGGGACGCCGCTTTTGTCGCGCGATGCCGAACCGTGTGTCAACGAAACACCGGCGCCACTTTATCTCCGTTTAACGGCTTTTTGTTCTTGCAGGGAATTCAGACGCTGGCTCTCCGTGTGGAGCGTCACGTGGAGAACGCGCGCAAGGTAGCGGAATTTTTGCGCGATCATCGGATGGTCGACTGGGTTAACTATGCCGGGTTTCCGGATAATCCGCTCTATCCGATGGCACATCGATATCTGGGGACCAACTTCTGCTCGCTGCTGACGTTTGGAGTAAAGGGCGGCTTCGAGGCTGGGACCAAGGTTTTCAATGCCTTCAAACTGTTCAAGCGAATGGTGAATATGGGCGATGCCAAATCGTTGTCCTGTCATCCCGCTTCCACGACTCACCGGCAACTGACCCCCGAGGAACAGGAAAAGGTGGGTGTGACCCCCGAGATGATCCGGCTGAGCGTGGGCATCGAGCACATCGACGACATTCTCGACGATCTGGCCCAGGCATTGGAGAAGTCGACCAAGTGAGCCTCGAGAGGGAAGCCCGCATCGGCCCGGGAGGTAGGATATGCCACTGATCATTGAAGGTGGGCGAGTTCCGAAACGTTGGCTGGAGAAAGGGAGTTCGCGCCCCCTGGTTCCGGCCGACATCCATGCCAGACGAGCGGAGTGCATCAGCCTCGCGCTCATCAATAACATGCCGGACGCGGCGCTGGAGGATACGGAATTACAGTTCTTTGAACTTCTGGACATAGCATCGGGCGACGTCCCCGTGCTCCTCAAGCTTTACTCGCTGACCGGAGTTCCTCGAACCGATCGCGGACAACGACATCTGAACAGCTTCTACTTCGGCATTGACGATCTCTGGAACAGCCACTTTGATGGGATCATCATGACCGGCACCGAACCCCGCTGCCCGGATTTGCGGGAGGAGCCATACTGGCCCCTGTTAACCCAGGTCCTTGACTGGGCCGAACGCAATACTGCGTCCACCGTTTTATCGTGCCTGGCGGCTCACGCCGGCGTTCTGCACAGCGACGGCATCGGCCGGCACGCCCTGAGTGATAAACAGTTCGGGGTCTTTGAATCTGGGAGAGTTGGCGCGCACGCCTTGACCAGCCGGTGCGGGAATGTTATACGATTTCCCCATTCTCGATGGAACGAAGTGCGCGAAGATGCGCTGGTGGCATGTGGTTATGCTGTCCTCATCAAATCAGCGGAAGCCGGCGTCGACCTGTTCGTAAAGAAAAAGCAGAGGAGCCTGTTTGTCCACTTCCAGGGCCATCCGGAGTATGGCGCACAGACTCTGCTCAAGGAATACCGCAGAGACATAAAACGATTTCTTCGACGGGAAAGAGAAACCTATCCGTCGATGCCGCGCGGCTACTTCGGTCCTGCGGCAACTCGTCTTCTGAATGGTTTTCGCGACAATGCCCTGTCCGACCGGCGGGACGGCATCATGGAGTTCTTTCCGGAGGCTGCAGTGGTCGACGGACTGCACAATAGCTGGCAGTCATCGGCCACGTGCGTGTACCGCAACTGGTTGCAGTATGTGGCGTCGAGAAAGATCGAAACTTCGCCGATGGGCATGGCTCGGGTTGGACGTGTGGGGTCAGCGCTGGCCAATGGAGACATCGCATAAACACGAAGGGCGCTTTCGCGTTTCATCAGCCGGTAGCCCTTGCGGGTTCGAGAGCGCTTAGTTTTCTATCAGATGGGCTCAATTCAAGAAAAAGTTACCGCTGCGATTCTGACCGTGATCCGGGCGCGCCGAAAGCCGCCTTCCGCTGCGGACAACGATTTGCGATTCCGCTCCCCTGGAGCGTTAGCACCGGCTACGCTTCGGGAGGCACGACTCTCGGATTTCAGCGGCGTGGCGAAGCTCAAGCAACGCTGGGACATGGAAGCAGATTCGCTCGAAAACTGGGAACGCTTGTGGCGGCATAATCCGGCGCTGGCCGAGAGCGGATTGGACCGTCCCATCGGCTGGGTCTTGGAAGCGGAAGGGGCGGTGGTTGGCTACCACGGCAACATCGTACTGCTTTATCGCTACGGCGACAGGACGCTGACCGCCGTTACCGGGCACGGCCTGGTGGTTGAGCCTGCGTACCGGGCAGCCGTGCTGCGCTTGGTCGCGTCCTTTTATGGGCAGAAAGCTGTCGATCTTTACCTCACCACAACGGCGATTCCGGAGGTCGGGAAGATTGCGCGGGCGTTCAAGGCCGATGCTCTTCCCCAGGCCGATTCTGAAACCGTGCTCTTTTGGATCCTCGAACCATATACCTTTGCCCAGGTGATGATAGAAAAACTGGGCTTCCAGCCCGCCCTGGCGAGTATCGGCAGCGTCTCGACCGCAGTTGCGGTAGGAATCGACAAGCTTCTACACAGACGATGGCCTAGGCAGCATGCAACGGGTTTCGCGGTAAGCGAGATCGGCGTTCACGAGATCGGGGATGAGTTCCAAGCTCTCTGGATGGAGAAACTGAACGAAGGTCCGCGGCTGCTAGCCGACCGTAGTCCAGCGGCGCTTCGATGGCATTTTGAGATCCCCGGGGATCGAGGGAATGCTCGCGTACTCTGTTGCCGGAGCAATGGGGAACTGCTCGGCTACGCCGTGATTCGCAACGACCCTGAACCGAACGGTCTGCGAAAGTCCAGTGTCGCAGATATGCTGGCGAAACAGGACGACCCGGAAGTGCTGAGGGCCTTGCTGATGGCAGCGCATGATCATGCCAAGCGTGGGGGGAGTTACATTCTTGAGGTGTTGGGTTTTCCGTCCAGCGTTCGACAAGTGTGTTTGCAATGGAATCCATATCAGAGGAAGTATCCTGCGTGTCCGTTTTACTACAAAGCAGCGGACCCGGTGCTGCACAAAACGCTTTCGGACGGCATGGCATGGTATGCCACCCCGTTCGACGGCGACACAACCCTGATCAGGGCCTCATTTTCTAGTTCGGCTCCGCCGCTTGGGTCTTCTCCGGGGCAAAGCAAAACGACCCGGAACAGCATTGCCTCTGAAGTCACAGAGCAAGTGAAGAGCGAGGCATGCTGAGTCCAGACGAATCGTCTGGATGGTCCACCGAACGAAATCCGCCGGTTCGGAACTGAGCGCGGCCCCCCCGAGCCCAGTAGTTAACCCGAACGTTGTCAGACTTCTGTTCTGATTCGGCTTCTCGCCCACCCAAAGCCATAGGGTCGCGTTTACTGTTCGGATACGGTAGGGATGCGGTTCGTTGACGGGTCGCACGGTGACCCACAAGGCGGACCGCCGTCGTTAGGACAGCCGTTGTTCTGAATCGGGCCAAGGATGCAGAGCCCGGTGGAAGGACACTACTGCTTTCTGGACTACCGTGTTCTTGCTTCGCTGCCAAGCTCCCTGCTACTGTGAAAATGAGGGTGCTCAACGAAAAGCACTTTGCTGAAGCGGGCGTGCGAGGTTCGGGCTTCCATCCTCCGCGCAAGGCCAGCAGCGTGAAAGACGTTCTGGCTCCTGTCGGGGTGCTTTCCACCCCACTTTTTGGCAACACCATTCACCGAGCAAGCGACAATGACTAATCAAACCATGCAGACAGCAGAAATCGAGCGCGAGATCCGGGCCTTCCTCGTACAACACTTCCTGTTTGGCCGTGCCGAATCCCTTCAAGACGATGCGGCCCTTTTCGGCGGTGTGATCGATTCCACGGGCGCGATCGAGTTGGTAATGTTTCTTCAAGAACGCTTCGCCATCACCGTGGAGGATGACGAGGTCGCGGCTCCGGAGAACTTCGATTCCCTGAAGAACGTCGTGGCACTCGTCGAGAGAAAACTCCGCAGCAAAGCCTGAACCGGAGGCCTTCGCCGCCGCGGCTGCCACCTTGGTTCCCCCCCCGCTCAACGGGTTGACTTGGCGACCGACGCGGTCTGCGGCGAAGTGTTCTCAAGCGAATGCGCACCGCGCCCATCGCAAGGGAAGTTCTCCTAGGTCGCGTCCATCAGAAATGAATGAAGACCGAAAAATCGAGATGCGGATGAATCTTCCCCATCGCATCTGCGATGTTGTCAAGCTATGGGCGGAACGTTCACCCGATCAGCCGGCTGTCGTCGAAGCTGGGGGCAGTTGGAGCTATCGACAACTCGATTCAGTAGTTGCCGAGACTCGAGCGCGGCTCATCGACTTAGGCGTGCGCCCGGGGGATCGAGTGATGATCGTGTGCGAGAACTGCCGTGCATTTGTTGCGGTTTTACTGGCGGTCGCCGCGCTGGATGCTTGGCCGGTGCTAGTAAACGCGTCCCTATCGGCGGCTGAGATCGGAAAGATCCGAAACCACTGCAATGCGCGGCGCGTCATCTACACGACCGGCGCGTCAGCAAACGCGACGGAACGCGCCAGGCTCGATCATGCGGTGATTGAAGAAGTGGGGAACTTAGGGCAGATCGGGATCGGTCCTCTGAACCAGGAAGTTGCTCCCGAGACAGTCGATATCGACATCGCAAACAACGTTGCCGCCCTGATCTACACATCCGGCACAACCGGTGTTCCGAAAGGCGTAATGTTGACCCACCGCAATCTCTTGTTCCTGGCGGCCACGTCAGCGAAGATCCGTACCCTGACGCCAAAGGATCGCCTTTACGGGGTCTTACCGATGTCGCACGCCGTCGGACTCTCGGTCGTTCTCCTGGGCTCGCTGCTGAGCGGCGCCACCCTTTATTTGACTCCACGCTTTGATCCCATAGCGGCGCGGGTTGCGCTGGAGAAGGAAGGGATCACCGTACTGCTGGGTGCACCGTCCATGTTCGCTCAGTTTCTGCAATATGCGAAACTGAGAGATTTGGAGACGCTAAACCTTCCCGCGCTTCGGATCATCGCTTCTGCCAGTGCGCCTCTCCAGCCCGCCATCAAGTCCTCGGTGGAAAGTTTTTTCGGCCTTGTGCTCCACAACGGTTACGGCGTGACGGAATGCTCGCCGACGATCGCTCAGACCAGGCCCGAAGCGCCGCGGAGCGATATTTCTGTGGGCCCCATCCTGCCGGAAGTTCAAATTAAGCTGGTTGGACGCGATCGCAGGTCCGTGCCTGAGGGGGAAGTCGGCGAGTTGTGGGTGCGCGGGCCAAATGTCATGAAGGGTTATTATCGCGCCCCTGAGGAAACTGCCGCCGCCATCGATCCGGAAGGGTGGTTCAACACTCGTGATCTGGCTCGCATGGAAGAGGGCAACCTTTTCATCGTGGGACGCACCAAGGAGTTGATCGTTCGCCATGGTTTCAACGTCTACCCCGCCGAGGTGGAGGCCGTTTTGAATGCTCATCCTGGGGTTGTCCAATCAGCCGTGATCGGTCGATCAGTTCATGGAAATGAGGAAGTGGTCGCTTTCGTGCAAGCGTTGCCCGAAACAGCCTTGACGCCCGCCGACGTGGCGGAGTACGCAGCACGATATCTTGCCCCCTACAAGCGGCCGTCACAGATCCTAATCGTGCCCACCATGCCGACGACTGCAACCGGAAAGATTGTGAAAGGCGAGCTTGAGAAAGTCGCGGAAAGCACCTTCGGCTAGCTCGGAGAATTGGGCCCCGCCAGGAAGCCGCCGTCGAGAACGAGGGACTGGCCGGTCATGAATGAGGCGCGGTCCGAGCACATCCATACCACGGCTTCGGCGATTTCCGCCGGTCTTCCAAAACGGCCGATCGGATGGCAACTAACCACGTATTTGTGAACCTGCGGAGCGCCAAAAACCCGCTCCGCCATCGGCGTTTCGATCGCTGCCGGACACACCGCGTTGATCCGAATCCCACTTCGAGCGGTTTCGAGCGCGGCGGCTTTCGTCAGCCCGATCACTCCATGTTTGCTCGCACTATACGCTGCCGTTCCTGCAGCCCCGATTAGGCCATTAATCGACGCCATGTTTACGATCGCTCCGCCACCGCCTTGCTTCAGCATCTGCCGAATTTCGTACTTCAGACAGAGCCAGACGCCCTTCAGATTGATGGCGATGGTGCGATCCCAGTCTTCTTCCGATTGTCTGACGATGGGTACCCAAACCCCTTCGATTCCGGCGTTATTGAAGGCGATGTCCAAGCGGCCAAATCTCTCGACCGTCTTCTGAATGAGCGCATCGACTTCGGAGGCTTTCGAGACATCGGCTTTCACGAACAGGCCATCG
>Ga0302325_10007786_pt1 | contig 23674 bp, 19 predicted proteins | sample Palsa_T0_2_FD_201948 | JGI IMG/M metagenome (GOLD analysis project Ga0302325, IMG submission 201948) | Peat permafrost microbial communities from Stordalen Mire near Abisko, Sweden - Palsa_T0_2 | ecosystem: Environmental > Terrestrial > Soil > Palsa > Peat permafrost | place: Sweden: Abisko... | reverse complement strand
TTGCGTGATCCTCGGTTGCTATTATGCGTTCGGTTTGACGCTGGCCGGATTGAGCTACGGATTTCTCATCGGCGCGGTGTCCGGATTTCTCACCTTCATTCCCTATGTCGGGTCGCTGACCGCCCTTATCATCTCGTTCGGCGTGGCGCTGGCGCAGTTTTTTCCGGACTGGACGCGGATTCTCATCGTTGTCGGCGTCGTCCTCGTCGGGCAGTTTCTCGAAGGCAACGTGCTGGCGCCGAAGCTTGTCGGTGAGAGCGTCGGACTGCATCCGGTTTGGCTGATCTTCGCGCTGCTCGCATTCGGCTATCTGTTCGGCTTCGTCGGCCTCCTGCTCGCCGTACCGCTGGCGGCCGCGGGGGGCGTATTGATACGGTTTGCGCTGCGGCGCTACCGGGCAAGCCCGCTCTACACCGGAACCCGGCCGACCTGAGCCGCCATGTCCAATCGCCCGCGCCAGCTTGCGCTCGCGCTCGATCACGCCGAAAGCTACGCGCGCGAGGACTTTCTGTCCGGACCGTGCAACGAGGGTGCGCTTACGCTTATCGACGGTTGGCCGGACTGGCCGGGCAGCGCCATGGCGCTGGTCGGGCCGGAAGGATCCGGCAAGACGCATCTGGCGATGATGTGGGCGGCCACGTCGGGCGCGCGGGTAATTTCCGCACGAGCGCTCGGCGAAGCCGAGCTTCCCTCGGCGCTCGTGACCGGAGCGCTGGTCGTCGAGGATGCCGCGACAAATGCGGACGAGCGCGCGCTGTTCCACCTCCTCAATCTTGGACGCGAGGAAAAAGCATCTCTCCTCTTCACCGCGCGCGCGACGCCGGCGGCCTGGCAGGTCGTCATCCCCGATCTCGTTTCACGGCTGCGCGCTTTGCCGGTGGTGACGCTGCAAGCGCCGGACGATGCGATGCTGCGTGCAGTCATCGTCAAGCTCGCTACGGATCGCCAACTCGCGCTCGACGAAAGTGTGGTGGGCTATTTGTTGACCCGCATCGAGCGCTCGTTTGCCGCCGCGCGCACGACCGTGATCGCGCTCGACAACGAAGCGCTGCGGCAAGGGCGGCCGGCTACGCGCGCGCTCGCCGCCGAGATGTTTCGCGGCTAGCGACCTTCCGCGCCGAAAGACCGAATGCTTCGGTGACGATCTCGCCCAGCGCCGCGAAATCGCGCTTGCGCGGCGAAGTGCGCCGCCAGGCGAGTCCGATGGTACGCGCGGGCTCGGGCTCGACAAAGCGCAGGAGTTTGACGCGGCTGTCGCGAACCTCGACGCCGGCGGCGACTTCCGGCAACAGCGTCACGCCATAACCGTTGGCCACCATCTGCATCACGGTCGCGAGCGAGGTGGCGCCGAGGCTCGCCGGCGCGTCACCACTTGCCGCTGCGCAGAAGGTCAGTGCCTGATCGCGCAGGCAGTGACCTTCCTCGAGCAGAATAAGCCGGCGCTGATCGACGTCCTCGACGGCAACGCGGCCCTGTAACGGCGCTGCGTCGGCGATCGGTAGCGCGAGCATGAAGTCGAACAGGGACATCGTCTCCACGTCGGCGCCGTCCGCCGGCAGGGCCAGCATCACGGTATCGAGTTCGCCGCTCACAAGCTCTTCGAGCAATGTTTTGGTCTGGGTCTCGCGTACTTCAAGGCGCAGCAGCGGATACGTGCTTTGCAGCCGCGGCAGCACGTGCGGCAAAACGTAAGGCGCTAGGGTCGGGATGATGCCGAGCCGAAGTTTGCCGGTGAGCACGCCGCGGTGGCGGGCGAAGTCGATGAGATCGCGGGTGGCGGCGAGAATGTGCTCGGCGCGTCGCTCCACTTCGAGACCGGTCTCGGTGAGCGCGATCTCGCCGGTGCGCCGTTCTACCAGTTCGGCGCCGATCCCGCGCTCGAGCTCGCGCACCTGCATGGACAGCGCCGGCTGGGTGACCGCGCAGTCCTTCGCCGCCCGGCCGAAATGCCGATGGCGCGCGAGCGAGGCCAAATAGCGCAACTGACGCAAAGTGATCACGCCGATATGCTATGCTTATCGAAAGCCCTAAGCAATACGATTAGACGTGATCGCGGTTCGCGCCTACATACCTTGCACCCCCCATCGTCGCGAGAAGTTCGGAGACAGACATGGACGCCAAGACTGATGACAAGAGCGCAGGCAAGTGCCCGGTCCTGCACTCGAGCGGCCGGTTGAATCGCGACTGGTGGCCGAAGCAGCTGAATATTGGGGTGCTCCACCAAAATGCGTCCAAGTCCAATCCAATGGGCGAGGCGTTTGAATATGCCAAGGAATTCGACAGCCTCGACCTCGATGCGGTGATCAAGGACCTCCATGCCTTGATGACGGACTCGCAGGAATGGTGGCCGGCCGACTTTGGCCACTACGGGCCGTTGTTCATCCGCATGGCGTGGCACAGCGCGGGCACGTACCGCATCGCCGACGGGCGCGGCGGCGCTGGCGCGGGGCAGCAGCGCTTTGCGCCGCTCAACAGCTGGCCGGACAACGCGAACCTCGACAAGGCGCGCCGGCTGCTGTGGCCGATCAAGCAGAAATACGGCCGGAAAATTTCCTGGGCCGACCTGATGATCCTCGCCGGCAACGTCGCCCTCGAGTCGATGGGCTTCAAGACGTTCGGTTTCGGCGGTGGCCGCGCCGATGTCTGGGAGCCCGAAGAGCTCTACTGGGGTCCCGAGGGGACGTGGCTGGGGGACGAACGCTACAGCGGCGAACGCGAGCTTCAGAATCCGCTCGGCGCGGTACAGATGGGCCTGATCTACGTCAATCCGGAAGGGCCGAACGGCAAGCCGGACCCGATCGCGGCGGCCAGGGACATCCGCGAAACGTTCCTCCGCATGGCGATGAACGACGAGGAGACCGTCGCGCTGATCGCCGGCGGCCACACCTTCGGCAAAACCCACGGCGCCGGCGATCCGTCACTGCTCGGCCCGCAGCCGGAAGGCGCCTTCATCGAGGATCAAGGTCTCGGCTGGAAGAGCAAGCATGGCACGGGCTTCGGGGCCGACACCATCACCGGCGGCCCGGAAGTCACCTGGACGCAGACGCCGACGAAGTGGAGCAACCACTTCTTCGATAACCTGTTCAACAACGAATGGGAGCTGACGAAGAGCCCGGCCGGTGCGCAGCAGTGGAAGGCGAAGGGCGGCGCTACCACGATCCCGGACGCCCACGACAAGTCGAAGAAGCATGTGCCGACCATGCTGACCACGGACCTCTCGCTGCGGCTCGACCCGGCCTACGAGAAGATCTCGAGACGCTTCTACGAGCATCCGGACCAATTCGCGGACGCGTTTGCCCGTGCGTGGTTCAAGCTCACGCACCGCGACATGGGCCCGATCGTGCGTTACCACGGCCCGCTTGTGCCGAAGGAGACGCTGCCGTGGCAGGACCCGATCCCCGCGGTGAATCATCCGCTGATCGGGGAGCAGGACGTTGCTGCTCTGAAGGCCAAGATCCTTGCGTCCGGCCTGTCGGTGTCTCAGCTCGTCTCCACCGCCTGGGCGTCGGCATCGACGTTCCGCGGCTCCGACAAGCGTGGCGGAGCGAACGGCGCGCGAATTCGCCTCGCGCCGCAGAAGGACTGGGACGTCAACCAGCCGGCGCAGCTGGCGACGGTCATTCAGAAACTCGAAGCGATCCAAAAGGAGTTCAACGCTTCGCAGTCTGGCGGCAAAAAGCTCTCGCTTGCTGACCTGATCGTTCTCGGCGGCTGCGCGGCGATCGAGAAAGCCGCGAAGGGCGCCGGGCACGACGTGAGGGTTCGCTTCACGCCGGGGCGCATGGACGCGTCGCAGGAGCTAACCGACGTCGAATCCTTCGCGCCGCTCGAACCGATCGCTGACGGCTTCCGCAACTATCTTCGCGGCAAGCAGTTCATGTTGCCCGAGGAGGCATTGGTGGATCGGGCACAATTGCTCACACTGACGGCGCCCGAGATGACGGTTCTCGTCGGCGGCCTCCGCGCCCTCGGCGCCAACGCCGGACAGTCCAAGCACGGCGTCTTCACGAAACAGCCCGAGACGCTGACGAACGACTTCTTCGTCAACCTGCTCGACGTGAGCACGCAATGGCAGCCCGCTGGCTCCGACGGCGTGTACGAGGGCCGCGACCGGAAGACGAATGCGATCAAGTGGACCGGCACCCGCGTCGACCTGATCTTCGGTTCGCACTCGCAGCTGCGCGCTCTCGCGGAAGTCTATGGGTGCGCGGATTCGAAGGAGAAGTTTGTGAAAGACTTCGTCGCGGCATGGACCAAGGTGATGAACCTGGACCGCTTCGACCTCACCTGACCTCGGCGGAAAGGTTTTCGAGGGCTTTTAGAGTGCAGCAGCGACGAATAACGCTGCCTATCGGTTGCGCGGAAAACGGCCGGGACATTTTCCCGGCCGTCTTGCTGTTCGCCTTGCCCGGCTTACGATCTGGACTTTGGCAGCTTTTCGGCGATGCCGAGGCTATCGGCGCGGCGGCGCATCTCGGCCCACACGTCCTCGGAACCGATACCAGCGCGCCGCCACAATACGGCGAGGTGGTAGAGCAGGTCGGCGCTCTCGCGCACAATGTTGCGGTTATTGTGCTTGACGGCCGCGAGCGCGACCTCGCCCGCTTCCTCGATCACCTTTTGCGCCACCTTGCGGTTGCTCGACGCGAGCAGCTTCGCCGTGCGCGGATGGTCCTCCGGCGTTACCGCCTCCAACGCAGCGTAGAGGCGGTCGAGCTCGTTGCCGACTGGCTCCGCGCCGCCCGCGAGACCGGACGGCGCAATGCGCACCGCGGTTTTGTCCGCCGCCCAAAGTTCGTCGAGCGCTTCGTGGATCACGGCGACCGGCGCAGCAAGCCGGCAGTCGCTAGTCGAATTTTTTGCAAGTCTTGGATTTGCAAGTCTTGTAGTTGTCAGTCTTGTAGCCATTAGTCTTGCGACCATCACGCACCTCCTTACCGCGTTGGCGGCTTCGGCGTGAGCGTTGGCAAGAGATCGTAGCCGCGATCGCTTGCCATCGCGCAGCCGTCGATGCCGCGCACGGTCTCGATCATTGGCGGTGCGGATCTCATTTCCCGACCGACCGTGGGCACATAGGCTTCCCTGCTCAAGCCGTCAAGCATTAACCGCCCGTAACCCTTTGATCTCTCAGGGCCAGAACGCCGGCCTGAGTCCGGCTCCAGGTCGGCCGCCGATGGAGGCTTGACGGGGCGACGCCACGCCCCCTTATCTCAGTGTGTTGAAGTCATCGAATCGTTACCGAGGACGGCGAGGGTGAGGCTCGAGGAACAAGGAGCAGCTATGGTCGAGCGCGGCCAAGCGACTGCCGTCGCACTCGAAAGCGGCCAAACGCGGCGGCTCGATACGCCGGTGCGGCTGGCCGAGCCGGCGGAACGGCACGCGGCCTCGGCGCTGGCCTCGAGCCCCGAGCGCTTCATCAACCGCGAATTATCGTGGCTCAATTTCAACCGCCGCGTTCTTGAGGAATCCGCCAACCGCGGACATCCGCTGTTTGAGCGATTAAAATTTTTGTCGATCTCGGCGAGCAACCTCGACGAGTTCTTCATGGTCCGCGTCGCCGGTCTGCGCGCGCAGGTGCGTGCCGGCATCGGCACCAAGAGCCCCGAAGGGTTCACACCTGCCGAGCAGCTGGTGCGCATCGCCGAAGCCGTGCTGCTCCTCGTCGAGGATCAGCAGGCGCAATGGCGCGAACTGCGCGCCGCGCTCGCCCAGGCCGGCATCGTGCTGGTGGACGGTCCGGACATCGCCAAGGCGGAAAAGCCCTGGCTCGAAGATTACTTTCTTTCGCACATCTTCCCGCTACTGACGCCGCTCGCCGTCGATCCGGCGCATCCGTTCCCGTTCATTCCCAATCTTGGTTTCTCGATCGCCTTGCAGCTTGCGCGCGCCAAGGATGGCAAGGCGATGAACGCGCTCATTCGCGTGCCGAACCGTATCGAACGGTTCGTACGCTTGCCGGAGGCCGGTGAGAGCGGGGAAGTGCGCCTGATCTCCATCGAAGGCGCGACCAGCCTTTTCATCGGCAAGCTGTTCCCCGGCTATGCGGTGAAGGGCGTGGGTGCGTTTCGCGTCATCCGCGACTCGGAGCTGGAAATCCTCGAAGAGGCCGAAGACTTGGTGCGGCTGTTCGAGACCGCGCTCAAGCGCCGTCGCCGCGGTTCGGTGATCAGGCTCGACATCGAGGCGAATATGCCGGCGGAGTTGCAGCGTTTCGTGCAACGCGCGCTCGGCGCCATCGACGACGGCGTGTTCAAAGTCGACGGCGTGTTGGCGCTCAACGAGATGGCGCAGATCGCCAGCCACGACCGGCCGGACCTCGAATTTGTGCCCTATACCCCGCGCTATCCCGACCGCATCCGCGACCACGGCGGCGACTGTTTCGCCGCGATTCGGCAGAAGGATCTCATCGTCCATCATCCCTATGAATCATTCGACGTCGTGGTGGACTTCCTGCATCAGGCCACGCGCGATCCGAACGTCGTCGCCATCAAGCAAACGCTGTACCGCACGTCCGCCGACTCGCCGATCGTCAAGACGCTGGCCGAGGCCGCCGAAGCCGGCAAATCGGTCATCGCGGTCGTCGAGCTCAAGGCGCGCTTCGACGAGGAGGCCAATATCCGTTGGGCGCGTGACCTCGAACGCGCCGGCGTGCAGGTCGTTTACGGATTTATCGAACTCAAGACCCATGCCAAGCTTTCGCTTGTCGTCCGCCGCGAGGGCGCCGCGCTTGTTTCCTACGTGCATGTCGGCACCGGCAATTATCATCCGGTGACGGCGCGCAGTTATACCGATCTGTCGTTCTTCACCGCCGATCCGGTCATCGCCCGCGACGTCGCCCGCGTGTTCAACTATGTGACCGGCTATGCGGAGCCCGCCGAGCTTGAGCGCATGGCGGTGTCGCCGCTTACTTTACGCAAGCGTATGGTCGAACATATCGACCAGGAAATCGTGCACGCCAAGGCCGGCCGTCCGGCGGCGATCTGGATGAAGATGAACTCGCTGGTCGATCCCGACATCATCGACGCGCTTTATCGCGCTTCCAGCGCCGGCGTGGCGATTGAGCTCGTGGTGCGCGGCATCTGCTGCCTGCGGCCGGGAGTTCCCGGCCTGTCCGAAAACATCTCCGTCAAGTCGATCGTCGGCCGCTTCCTCGAACATGGCCGCATCTATTGTTTCGGCTCTGGTCACAATCTGCCGCACCCGAAGGCGGCGGTTTACATCTCCTCCGCCGACATGATGCCACGCAACCTCGACCGGCGCGTCGAGGTGCTTTGCCCCATCCTCAATCCGACCGTGCATGAGCAGGTACTCAGCCAGATCATGGTGGCGAATCTCAAGGACAACGAGCAGAGTTGGCACCTCCTGGCTGATGGCTCCTCGTCCCGCGTCAAGCCCGGCGCGCAAGAAGAGAAGTTCAATGTCCACACCTATTTTATGACTAACCCAAGCCTGTCGGGCCGCGGCAAGTCTCCCAAGGATTCCATCCCCCGCTTGCCGCATCGCTCCGAGCGCGCGTAAGCGGAAAGCCGAACGTCCACTTTGGCCCTGCGCTGATTTCCAACAGATGAGCCGCGCCACGATCGACGCTCCCGGACGCCTCGACCACGGCCCGCCGCTTGCCGTCGTCGATATCGGCTCGAACTCGGTGCGCCTCGTGGTCTACGAGGGGCTATCGCGCAGCCCGACCGCGCTCTTCAACGAGAAAGTGCTGTGTGGCCTCGGCCGCGAGGTGCAGACGACCGGACTTCTTGCCGCCGACGCGGTCGAGCAGGCTCTGTCCTCACTCAAACGCTACCGGGCGCTGTGCACCACCATGGGCGTGCAGCGTATCCTGGCGATCGCCACCGCCGCCTGCCGCGATGCCAACAACGGCCGTGCCTTCATCAAGCTCGCCGAACGCATCATCAGGACTGAAATCGAGGTGCTTTCGGGGTCGCGCGAGGCGGAGCTCACCGCGCTCGGCGTGATTTCCGGCGTGTATCAGGGCGACGGCGTGGTCGGCGATCTTGGCGGCGGATCGCTCGAGCTGGTCGACGTCGACGGCACGCGGACGCGGCGCGGCCTGAGCCGGCCCCTGGGCGGCCTGGCGCTCGCCGACATTTCGTCGAAGTCGCTCAAAAAGGCGGAAAAATACGTCAAGAAAACACTCGGCTCGCTGCCGGTGCTCAAGGGCTGCGAGGACCGCACCTTCTACGCCGTCGGCGGCACCTGGCGGGCGCTGGCGCGGCTGCACATGTGGCAGACCAGTTATCCGCTGCACGTGATGCATGGCTACACCATTGCGGCGGATGACGCGTTGGAGTTCGCCCGGCTGGTGCATCGCGTCGATGTCGACACGCTTTCCAACATCGAGGTGGTCAACAATGCACGCCGTCCGCTGCTCGCCTATGCGGCGCTCGTGCTCGAATACGTCCTGCGCATCGGCAAGCCGCGCCAGGTCATGTTCTCCGCGCTCGGCGTGCGCGAGGGTCTTCTCTATTCGCTTCTCAAGCAACGGGACAAGGAGAAGGATGCATTGATCGAAGCGGCGCGCGATCTCAATCAGTTGCGATCGCGCTCGCCGCGCCATGGCGAAGAGCTGATCGATTGGACCGACCGTTTCATGGCTTCTTCGGGTCTCGACGAGCCCAGCGATGAACGTCGCCTTCGCCACGCCGCGTGCCTCCTGGCCGACATCGGCTGGCGGGCGCATCCCGATTATCGCGGCGAGCAATCGCTCAACATCATCGCCTATGGCGGCTTTACCGCGATCGACCATCCGGGTCGCGCCTATTTGGCGCTCGCGGTGTTTTATCGCCACGTCGGGTTGGTCATGGACGACGAGCTGTCGCCGCGGTTGCGCGAACTTGCCTCGACGCGCATGCTCGACCGCGCGCGCGTGCTCGGCGCGGCGCTACGGCTCGCTTATGTGATCTCGGCGGCGATGCCCGGCGTACTGCCGAAAACGCGGCTCGGGGTGGAACGACACCGGCTGGCGCTGCGGCTTCCCGGTGAATTCGCGGCGCTCGGCGGCGAACGTGTGCTCAGCCGGTTGCGCTCGCTTTCCCGCCTGATCGGGCGCGAGCCGGTCATGCTTATGGGTTAAATGGCAACCGCAAACCACCCGAATTCAAGCTGGCTTGTGGCGTCGAGACATTGCCTAGACCGGAGCCATAGCGTTGAATGCCGTTGCGCCGCGGCAAACCCGGCAAGCAACAAGGGGGGGACGATATGGAAAATCTTAAGCGCTTCTTTGCGATTATCGCCGTGATTTCCGTTCTTAATGGAATCGGGCTCGTTCTGACCCCGACCGTTGTGCTCGCCACGTATGGCATTGAGCCGACCACCGGCGCGGTGCTTGGCTTTCGGTTGTTAGGCCTGACGTTGATTGAGTTCGGACTCATCAACTGGTTCGTCAGGAATTCTCACGACTGGACTGCGCTGCGCGGGCTGCTGATAGGCGGCACGGTCGGCTACGTTCTCGGATTCGTGGTCTCTCTGTGGGCCACACTTTCCCACGTCATGAACACGGCAGGCTGGGTGCTGGTCGTGACTTACGCCGTGCTGCTGCTGGGATACGTGTACTCGTTCTGGGCTGGTTCGCGGAAATTTACCGCCAGTTGACGGTCATTCACGCTCGACCGCGGCCACGCGGCCTTTCTCGATCGCGAGCACGAGGTTGCCGTGCTTGAGCGCCAGCGCCTTTTCGCCGAACAGCTCGCGGCGCCAGCCGGTGAGTGCGGGAACGTCGGCTGAGTCATCGGCGGCGATGCGCTCGAGGTCATCGACCGTGGCGATCACCTTGGCGGCAACGTGATGGCGTTCCGAGATCATACGCAGCAGTACCTTGAGCAGCTCGACCACCGCGGTGCCGTTGGCGGAAGGCGACAGGCGCGAAAGGTGTGGCAACGTTTTCATGTCGCGCTCAAGCCCGCGCGTCACCGCCGCGACGATGGCCTCGCCCCAGCGCGAGCGTTCGAAGCCCTTGGGCAGCGAGCGCAGGTTTTTGAGCCGCTCGGTCGTCGTCGGTGCCTGCACCGCGAGGTCGGCTAGCACTTCGTCCTTGAGCACCCGCGAGCGCGGCACGTCGCGCGACTGCGCTTCGCGCTCGCGCCAGGCCGCGACCTCGATCAGCACCGCAAGTTCCTTGGGCTTGCGCACCCGCGTCTTCAGCCGCTGCCAAGCGTTTTCCGGGTCCATGCGGTAGGTGTCGGCCGACGTCAGCACGTGCATCTCCTCCTGCACCCAGTCGACGCGGCCGCGCCGGCCGAGATCGTCGACCAGCGCCAGATAGACGTCGCGCAGATGCGTCACGTCGGAGATCGCGTAGGAGAACTGCGCCTCGGAGAGCGGACGGCGCGTCCAGTCGGTGAAGCGGTGCGACTTGTCGAGCGTGTCGCCGGTGATCCGCTGCACGAGCTGGTCGTAGGAGATGGAATCGCCGTAGCCGAGCACCATGGCGGCGACCTGGGTATCGAAGATCGGACGCGGAATAAGCTTGGCGCGATGCCACACGATTTCGATGTCCTGCCGTGCGGCATGAAAGACCTTCATCACCTTCTCGTCCGCCATCAGCGAGAAGAAGGGAGAAAGATCGATGCCGGGGGCCAGCGCATCGACCACCACGGCCTCCTCGGCCGAGGCCATTTGCGCCACGCACAGTAGCGGATAATAGGTGGTTTCGCGCAGGAACTCGGTGTCGATGGTAACAAACGGGTGGGAAGCCATCCGTCGGCACGCGGCGGCAAGCTCGGACGTCGTCGTGATCGGCTGCATTGCGAACTTGGTACCGGAATCCAACATCATTGTCGCCGCACAGTGTCGTTCAGTTACCGCACACGTGGCAAGAGCGTCGCCCGAATGTGACAGCGTGCGGACACGGTCTGCTCTTCCATGCCTAGCCGCCGCGCACCCGCCCCATGAGAATGAACTCCCAGGGGCTCGGCATGGCGCCAACCGGCACTTCGATGAGGCTGGGCCCATCGCGCCGCGCCAAGGCGCCGCGCAGAGCCTGGCGCAATTCGGCCGGGCTTTGGACGCGCATGGCCGCGGCGCCAAAGCTTTCGGCAAAGGCTACGAAATCCGGATTGGCGAGATCGCCGGCAATCAGGCGGTTGCCGTAGCGCTCCTCCTGGATGCGGCGAACGTTGCCGAAAGCGCCGTCATTGAACACGACCGTCACCAACGGAATGCGGTGACGCATTGCGGTCGCCAGCTCGGTCGCCGTGAACAGGAAGCCGCCATCGCCGGTGATCGCCAGCACCGGCACGTCCGGCCGGGCGTGCTGCGCGCCAAGCGCCGTGGCAAAGCCGAAGCCGAGATTGTCCTGATAGCCGGGCGACAGATAGGTGCGCGGCTTGTGCACTGGAAACGCCAGGCGCGAAACGAAGCCGACCTGCGTCACCTCATCGACGAAGATGCCGTCTTCGGGCAATTCGGCGCGGATCGCCGCGAGATAGGAGAGTTGCGGCTCGAGCTTCGCCAGCCGCTTGTCCATGCGCGCGTGGCGCTCGCGCATTTCACCGCTGCGCGAGGATCGCCGCGCGTTGTGTGCCGGAAGCACGTCGATCAGGCGAGGCAAGATCGGCGCTGCCGGACCGGTCAGCGCCACCTTCGGCTTGGCGATGCGGGCGTGCGCCTTCGGATCGGCGTCGACGCGAATGATCGCCAGATCGCGGTCGTATCCCCAATGCAGCAGCGGATAGTGCAGGTGTGTGCCGATGGCGAGCACCACGTCTGCTTCGGCCCATAATTCGTGGCCGAGCGGCAGATTGACGGAGAGCGGGTCGCGGTCGTCGATCACGCCGCGGCCGCGCCGATAGGAGAGGACCGGTGCTTGCAGGAGATGCGCCAGCTGCGTCACTTCGGCGGCGGCATCCTGCGCGCCGCCGCCGGCGACGATCAGCGGTCTTTTGGCGGCGCCGAGACGCTTTGCGGCGGCCTTGATGGCGTCTTCGTCAACAGGCGGCGCCGGCACGGCAAGCGGCGGTACCTCGCGAACTTCGCCCGAGCGTCCCCAGACGTCGATGGCGCATTCGAGCGCCGCCGGGCCCGGCCGGCCCGTGAACATGGACTGTATCGCCCCGGCGATCAGGCGCGGCGCCTCGTTTGGCGCACGAATGCGCGCCGAGTGGTCGACGAGCCGCGCGACGATGCCGGCCTGATCGCGGATTTCGTGGAGGTGCGCGAAGCCCCGGCCAATGGCGTCCTGCGGGATCTGGCCGAACAGCGCGAGCACGGGCGCATTCATGCCGTAGGCGGTGAGCAGCGCGGCGGCGGAGTTCAGCAGCCCCGGTCCGGGGACGACGCAATAGGCTTGCGGCTTTCCCGTCGCCAGCGCGGCGCCGAGCGCCATGTAAGCGGCGCCCTGCTCGTGGCGGGTATGTACGGTACGGATTTTTGCGGCGTTCCTCGCCAGCGCATCGAAGAAGTCGTCGTTGTGGATGCCCGGCAGCACGTAAATTGTGTCGAGGCCATGGGCCAGAAGCGCGCCAAGGGCCGCCTCGGCCGTGGTCATGCGGGCCGTGCCGGGCTTGGTCTTTTTGGTTCGCGCCTTGGTCATTTCCGCGCGGCAGCATGCGTCGCCCGGCCGATGCGAGCAATGAGGAACTGAAGCCGGGCTTGCCTTGACAAAGGCGCCCTCGCATGCGCTTTCCGCGTTCCGGCACAAGCTTCGAAGAAAGAACGCGAGAGGCAATGCACCGCTATCGCAGCCATACCTGCGGCGCGCTCAGAGCGAGCGATATCGGCAGCGACGTGCGCCTTTCCGGCTGGTGCCATCGCATCCGCGATCATGGCGGCGTGCTGTTCATCGATCTGCGCGACCATTACGGCCTGACGCAAGTGGTGGCCGATCCCGACAGCCCGGCATTCAAGGTGGCGGAGACGCTCCGTTCCGAATGGGTGGTTCGGGTCGACGGCAAAGTGCGCCGCCGCCCGGACGGCACCGAAAATCACGAGCTGCCGACCGGCGCAATCGAAGTTTACATCCGCGAGATCGAGGTCCTGGGGCGGGCCGGCGAATTACCCATGCCGGTGTTCGGCGAGCAGGATTATCCCGAGGACATCCGGCTCAAATACCGTTTCCTCGATTTGCGCCGCGAGCATTTGCACCGGAACATCATGAAGCGCGGCGAAATCATCGATTCGCTGCGGCGGCGGATGAAGGAGCAGGGCTTCTTCGAATTCCAGACGCCGATCCTCACCGCCTCCTCGCCCGAAGGCGCACGCGACTATCTCGTGCCCTCGCGCCTGCATCCGGGAAAATTCTACGCGTTGCCGCAGGCGCCGCAGCAGTTCAAGCAACTGATCATGATTTCCGGCTTCGACCGCTATTTCCAGATCGCGCCGTGCTTTCGCGACGAGGACGCCCGCGCCGACCGCTCACCCGGCGAGTTCTATCAGCTCGATTTGGAAATGAGCTTCGTCACCCAGGAGGACGTGTTCGACGCGGTCGAGCCGGTCATTCGCGGCGTGTTCGAGGAATTCGGCGGCGGCAAGAAGGTGACCCAACAATTTCATCAAATATCATTCACGGCGGCTAGACGGGCTTTCGGTACTGACAAACCCGATCTTCGCAATCCACTAGTTATTCATGACGTTACCAACGTCTTTCGTGACTCGGGATTCGCTTTGTTCGCCAGAAGAATCGCTGCTGATCCAAAAATCCGCGTTTGGGCGGTTCCGGCCCCGAAAGGTGGGAGTCGCGCGTTCTGCGATCGAATGGACAGTTGGGCGAAGGAAGAGGGTCAGCCCGGTCTAGGCTATATCTTTTGGCGCGACGGCGACGATGCTGGAGCTGGGCCGATTGCTAAAAACCTGGGCCTGGAGAGAACGGCCCAATTGAAAAAGGAGCTCAACGGTCGACTTGGCCAGTTGGTTCGCGTGCCTGTGCCCTACGAGGAACAAACAACTATTGAAGTTATGCTAGCTGAGCTGTTTCCGTTGGCGGTCGCGAATCAATATCGAAATTTGAGACCTGACGGCCTTACTGACGGGGACGCTGTATTCTTTGTGATGGGCCACCCTGGTGATATTTACAAATTCACCGGCATCGCGCGCACAAAAATTGGCGAAGAACTAGATCTGATCGAGAAGGACCGTTTCGAGTTCTGCTGGATCGTCAATTTTCCGATGTACGAATGGAACGAGGATGAGAAAAAAATCGACTTTTCACATAATCCCTTCTCGATGCCGAGCATGCCTATAGAGACTTTTCTTAGGCTGGATCCAAATGACCACGATCAGATACTTTCGATCATAGCGAACCAATACGACATTGTCTGCAACGGCGTGGAATTGTCTTCCGGCGCCATCCGCAATCATCGTCCCGACGTGATGAAGAAGGCTTTCACCATCGCCGGCTATGACGAGAGCGTGCTGGAGCAGAAATTCGGCGGCATGCTGCACGCGCTGTCGCTCGGCGCGCCGCCGCATGGCGGCATCGCTCCCGGCATCGACCGCATCGTCATGCTGCTGTGCGGCGAGGAAAACTTGCGCGAAGTCGTGCTGTTCCCGATGAATCAGCGCGCCGAGGACTTGCTGATGGGCGCGCCGTCGGAGGCCACGCCCAAGCAATTGCGCGAGCTCCATATCCGCGTCGTCACGCCCGGTCCGGGTTAGAAATCAGCTGAACGCACGGACGATCTACGCGACCCAAGCGACGCCACGTGCGGGGCAGGAAAGAACTCGCTATGTGAATCAGCGCGGCGTCCCAAAAAAGAACTCTAAAGTTTCTACCGGCAAGAGGCTTCACCGGGCTGGTCGGCTTGCGCCAGCGATTATGCTCCGCTCGGTCGGCATCGAACTCGCGTTGACTATGGAAGAAAATCTGGCTATATTCTGGCTAGAATGCCCTTTGCCATCGTCCTCGCTCCTGAAGCGGTCGAAGACCTCAGGAGGCTGACGGCGAACGTTCGGGCCACCGTGCGGGCCGCGCTGGAAATACATCTGAGGCGCCAGCCCGGGAAAACAAGCCGTAGCCGCATTAAACGGCTGCGAGGACTGCGTCGCCCGCAATATCGGCTGCGCGTCGGCGAGGTCCAGGTGTTCTATGACGTATCCGGTACGACCGTCCAAGTTTTGGCGATCGTCGCCAAATCGGAGGCCGAGTCATGGCTCGCACAGTTCGCAACTCCGGAATGAAGGAAGTTCCTTTGTCCGAGATCAAGGACGATCTATCCCGCTTTCTTCGCGAGGCAGAGAGTCAGGAGATTGTCATCACGCGCCACGGCAAGCCAGCGGGATTACTCATTGGCTTCGAGTCTGAGGATGATTGGTTTGAATACCGTCTCGAAAACGACCCGCGATTTCTGCGTCGTATTGAGCAAGCTCGGAACAGCCTCCGAAATGGACGCGGGATCAGGCTGGAAGACCTCGAAACGAAGTAATAGCGCGCACCTGATCGACGCCGTCGGGTACACAGAGTTGTTGTCGTCACGCCTCGGCGTTCGTCTCAGTAGAGTTTGAGACAACAAAGCACCTTGCCGACGATCTCAAGCTCGGCGAGCGGGGTTTCTTCGCTCGGGTGTTTCGCATTATCGGAAATGACTTTCACGCGCGTGGGCCGCGACGTGTGCAACACCTGCAAGCGTCGCACGACAATCGAGCCGAAGGTATCGCGAATGGCATAAAGACCATCCGGGGAGGGGCGCTTGTGGCCGGTGTCGATAATCACCCGCTCGCCTGCGTTGATCGTTGGCGCCATGCTGTCGCCGGTCGCTTCCAGCACCAGAAGATGTTCGGGTGAGGCGTGCAATTGTTCGCGCACGAAACTTTCCGGGAAAACCCACTTCTCGTTTTTCAGCTGGTCGCCGTCGCGCGCGCCCCTGCGCAATTCGGAGTGGGTGTCGATTTCCGCGACCTGATGCGGAGGTGGAGCAGACGCGGCGGCAGTTTCAACGTTATCTCCGTCGGTGCCGGGATAGCGGCCCCACAACAGCATCTGTTCCGCCGAATAGCCGAGATGCGGAGCAAACGGTTTAAGATGATCGAGCCGCAGCCGGATCTGGCCGTTTTCCAGACGCGATAGTTGTTGTTTGGAAATTCCTGATAGCCGCACCAGCTCGGAGCGCGACATGCCACCCGCCTCGCGCGCGTAGTAAAGCCCGCTCTTCGGCGGCGCCGTCCGAATCCGTCGTGCCATGGGTAATTGCACCGTCAATTGGGTCGCGGAGAATCATTAGCATCACTTTCGGTGACTCGTCCAGCGCGATCGACGGGATCACATCATAAACGGTGACATTGCAGAATCAGCCCCGCCAGACGCCGCCGCTCATGAGACTGCTCCGGCGCGCCTCGCCTTAGCGTCGTAACTGCGATCGCCAAATGCCGAGTTTCTCGCGTCAGCCGTTGAACGCGTCCTAACTACACGGCCATCACCGCACTGATAATTTGCTGCCGATGAGCATCGACGATGGCGGGAGCAGGCCGACGTTGTTTCTTCCCGTCGCGAACGTGAGATTTCGCGGGGAACGCTGCCGGTGATCCGGCAGCGCACCCGTTGAGCCAGCGTGGATGTAAAGCGAGACTAGAGGCGCCGGCCGAAACCGCCGCGCATGCCGCCCGCGATCAGCGAGATGAGGAAAAGCACGATCGCGACGAAAAATACGATCTTGGCGATGCCGACAGCGGCGCCCGCGATCCCGCCAAAACCGAGTACCGCCGCAATCAAGGCAATGATCAGCAATGTAACGACGAGGCTCAGCATTTCTCTGCTCCGGATTTCATTGATTTCATGTGTCGGGCAGTAAACTCCCGAGCACCCGGCGCGGTTCCGTCCGAAAGCGGCGTCTCACACCTGATCCAGGTCGTCCCGCGGCGGAAAGAGCAGAAAGCTCAAGACGACGACGAGCGCCAACGTCGCATAAATCTGGAATTCCGCGTTGTGCATCGCAATTGCGATCTGACCGCAGACGCGGTCGATCTCGGCGATCATGGAAAAACTATCGCTCATCGCGCGCAGGTTTCCCGTGTCTTTGGCGCTGGGTGACCGAAACCCCCAATTGATTCCTGAACCGAGCGAAAGTGTGGCTCGTGGCTCGGTTCCCCCGGCGCGAGTGCCCAAGTTTTCAACGTGGCTGCCGCAATGCACGGCAGAAGGGGTAGTCAGCAATAAAATCACTAGTCTGATCAATCTGATGGCCAATGGCATAGCCCTTGCTGCGATGCAGCAGGAGCGAGGGGAGTATTGGTCTGCCGATGCCTTAGCAAATGCGTCTCGGCGGCCGTTAAAGCCAAAGGGAGCCGAGATATGGACTACGTGAAGCCGGTGGATGTCGCCTCCGCCATGGTCAATGCCGGGCGAGCCAAACTCGCGTTACCGCCTCTCGACCTTGTCATCCGCGGCGGCCTTGCGGGCGCGATCCTCGGCGCGGCGACAAGCCTCGCCATCACCGGCGCGGTGCAAACCGGCCAGCCTTTGGTCGGCGCGCTCATTTTCCCCGTCGGACTCATTCTCATCGTGCTCCTTGGCCTCGATCTCGTGACCGGCAGCTTCGCCTTGTTGCCGCTGCCGTGGCTCGAAGCCGACACCGGCGCTAAGCCGATGCTCGCCAATTGGGGCTGGGTCTTTTTCGGCAACCTGATCGGCAGCGTCGTCTATGGCGGGCTGCTGGCGATCGCGCTGACCAATTTCGGCGCCACGGCGCCGGCCGGTGTCGCCGCGAAAATCGTCGCCATCGCCGAGGCCAAGACGACAGGCTACGAGGTGCTGGGCTTTGCCGGCATGGTCACCGTCTTCGTCAAGGCGATCCTTTGCAACTGGATGGTCTGCCTCGCCATCGTTGCCGCCATGACGACGTCCTCGACGATCGGCAAGATCGCCTGCGCCTACATGCCGATCTTCATCTTCTTCGCCCAAGGCTTCGAGCACTCGGTCGTCAACATGTTCATCATCCCGACGGGGATGATGATGGGCGCCAAGGTCACCGTCGCGCAATGGTGGCTGTGGAACCAGATCCCGGTCACGGTCGGCAATTTGATCGGCGGCTTCGTGTTCACCGGCCTCGCGCTCTACATCACCCATAAACCCCGCACGGCGGCGCCCGCTCCTCTGAGCGCGCCAACGCGGGTGCCGGCGGAATGAACGAGGCCGACCTCAAACTCCTCGCCGCCGGGCAGACCGGCGATTTCGAACCCGAACAGAAGCGCTACCTGGAAGGGTTCGTCGCCGGTGTGCAGATCGCCAAGGCGGCGAAAAGCGTCGCTGGCGCCGCGAGTGGCGGCGGCGTCGCGGCGGCGGAGCCTATCGGTCCGGACGCGGCAGGGCTGAAAGCGCAAAACCGCCTGCTCGCCTCCGGCGGCAAACTCTCCGATCAGGAAAAGTTCAAGCGCGAGCAGCATCCCTTCGACACCTATGAGCGGCTGAAGGAGCACGCCGAAAAGGGCGAATATCCGAAACCGCCGGACAACTTCCGCTGGCGTTTTTTCGGCTTGTTCTATGTCGCGCCGAACCAGAACTCCTATATGTGCCGGCTGCGCATGCCCAACGGCATCCTCAAGGCCGCGCAATTTGCCGGCGTTGCCGATCTTGCCGAGCGCTACGGCGGCGGCTACGCGCATGTGACGACACGCGCCAATCTCCAGATCCGCGAAGTCGAGGCGCACAACGCGGTCGCCATGATCGAGGCGATCCAGGATTTGGGGTTGTGCTCGCGCGGCTCAGGCGCCGACAATATCCGCAACGTCACCGGCACGCCGACCGCCGGCATCGACCCGCAGGAGCTCATCGATACGCGACCCTATGCGCGCGAGTGGCACTTCCACATCCTCAACGACCGCTCGCTCTATGGGCTGCCGCGCAAGTTCAACGTCGCCTTCGACGGCGCCGGCATCATTGCGGTTCTGGAGGACACGAACGACATCGGTTTCCAGGCCGTCGAGGTCAACGAGGGCTTCGGGCTGGCGCCCGGCGTCTGGTTCAAGCTCTGCCTCGGCGGTATCACCGGACATCGCGATTTTGCCCTCGATACCGGCGTGCTCGTTCCGCCGAAAGACGCCACCAAGGTGGCGGATGCGGTGGTGCGCCTGTTCGTCGATCACGGCAACCGTAGCGACCGCGCCAAGGCGCGGCTGAAGTACGTGCTCGACGCCATGGGCGTCGAGAAATTCGTTGCTGCGCTGGAGCAGAAACTCGGCCGCAAGCTCGATCGCGCGGTGCCCGGCGCCGCGGCACCGCGCCCGGCATTCGAGCGCACCGCGCATATCGGCGTTCATGCGCAGAAGCAGCCAGGGTTGAACTGGATCGGAATCGTCGTGCCGGTCGGGCGCATGTCGGTTGCGCAGATGCGCGGCCTTGCCGACGTCGCGCGCGAACTCGGTGACGGCGACCTGCGCCTCACCGTCTGGCAGAATCTCCTGATCTCCGGCGTGCCGAACGAGAAGCTCACGGCCGCGACGGAGCGCATCGAAGCGCTGGGGCTGGCGATCGGCACCAACGCCATTCGCGCCGGCCTCGTCGCCTGCACCGGCAACACCGGCTGCAAGTTTGCCGCCTCCGACACCAAGCGCCACGCGGAGGATATCGCACGCTGGTGCGAGACCCGCGTCGCGCTCGACACCCCGGTCAATATCCACTTGACCGGCTGCCATAATTCCTGCGCGCAGCATTTCGTCTCCGAGATCGGGCTGCTCGCCTGCAAGATTCAAGTGAACGAAGACGCCGACCCGATCGAGGGCTATCACGTGCTCGTCGGCGGTGGTTTCGGGCCGAACGCGGCGCTGGGCCGCGAACTTTATCGTGATGTCAGCGCGGAGGAAGTGCCGCGCACCGTCGCGCGCATCTTGAAAACCTATCTCGCGCATCGCGCCTCGCCCGAGGAAACCTTCCTCGCATTCACGCGGCGGCACGAAATCGATGCGCTGAAGGCCATGACCGAGCTCGAGGCCGCCGAATGAGCATGACACCGCGGCCGCCGATCCCTTCGTTCATTCCCGAAACGGCGCCATTCACGCCGGAGCAGCGGACTTGGCTAAACGGACTTTTCGCCGGCGTATTCGGCCTGCCAGACAGCATCACCCCGGTATCGACCGCAGAGGCCGCCAAGCTCCTGGCCGGACTGCTCGATGGCGACATTGCTCCGGCGACCGCGCCGGCGGAGGCCGATGACGGCGCGGATGATGGAGCCCCTTGGCACGATCCCGCAATGCCGCTGCCCGACCGCATGAAGTTCGCCGAGGGCCGGCCATTGCCGCGGCGGCTGATGGCGGCCATGGCGCAGCAAGACTGCGGTCAGTGCGGGTACAATTGCAATGACTACGCGGACGCGTTGTTTGTCAAATCCGAGAAGCGGCTGAACTTGTGTGTGCCGGGAGGTAAAGACACCTCCCGCATGCTCAAGCAGCTCTATCAGGAGTTTCCCAGCGCGCCGGCCCCCGACGCGGCGCCGGCGCAAGCGGCACCTGTACTCATTCCCGCGCCCGGCCGCTCGCGCGACAATCCGGTTTACGCCACATTCGTCTCGCGCCGCCGCCTCAACAAGCCGGGCTCGGAAAAAGAGACCTGGCATATCGATATCGACCTCGCCGGCACCGATCTCGATTATGTTGTCGGCGATTCCTTCGGCATTTTTTCCGCCAACGACCACGATCTGGTGGCGGCCGTGCTCGATGCGCTGGATGCACCGCCTGATTTTCCCATCGGCGGCCGCACCCTGCGCGAAGTCCTCACCGACGGCGTCTCGTTGTCGCCCGCGCCCGACATGCTGTTCGAGCTCATCTCATACCTCGCCGGCGGCGAGCGTCGGCAGAAGGCGAGACGGCTTGCCGCTGGCGAGGATCCGGATGGCGATGCGGCGGCTCTCGACGTGCTCGCGATCTTGCACAAATTCCCCGGCGTGAGGCCCGATCCGGAAGCCTTCGTCGAAGCACTCGATCCGTTGCAGCCGCGTGTCTATTCGATCTCCTCGTCGTTTCGCTGCAATCCGGGCCGCATCTCGCTCACCGTCGACGCGGTACGTTACGAGATCGAGAAACGCACGCGGCTCGGCGTCTGCTCGACTTTCCTCGGCGGCCGCATCGCGCCCGGCGACAAGATCAGGGTCTATGTGCAGAAGGCGCAGCACTTCGCGCTACCGGAAGACCCGTCGAAGCCGATCATCATGATCGGGCCCGGCACCGGCATCGCGCCGTTTCGCGCGTTCCTGCATGAGCGGCAGGCGACCAAAGCGCCGGGGCGCAACTGGCTGTTCTTCGGCCACCAGCGCAGCGGCTATGATTTCTTCTATGAAGAGGAACTTCTGACTATGCGTGCGGCCGGGCTGCTGACGCGGCTGACGCTCGCCTGGTCACGCGACGGCGACGAGAAAATCTACGTGCAGCACCGCATGCGCGAAGTCGGCCACGATCTTTGGTCGTGGCTCAATGACGGCGCCCACATCTATGTCTGCGGCGATGTGCTACGCATGGCCAAGGATGTCGAGAGCGTGCTCGCCGACATTGTCGCCCAGCACGGCGGCCGGACGCCCGCCGTCGCGCTGAAATTCCTCGCCGAGCTGAAAAACCAAGGCCGCTATCAGACCGACGTCTATTAGGAAACGAGCATGCCGCCACTCTTGAACATCTTGCGCCCGCCCGCCGCAACGCCTCCCGGCCGCATGGCGCCGCTGGCGCGCCTGCCGGTTTTCCTGGCGCTGGAGGATAAGCGCGCGGTGCTCGCCGGCGGCAGCGCCGCGGCGGCCTGGAAGGCGGAGCTGCTGTCGGCCGCCGGTGCGCGCGTCGATGTTTATGCCGAGGAAATTTCAGAAGAAATGCGGGCGCTCGCCGCCGATCCGCCGCGCGGCCCGATTGCCGTGCACCAGCGGGCCTGGACGACAGACGATATCAAGGGCGCCGTTATCGCGGTCGGCGCGTTTGCAGAAGATGCGGCCGCGGCTGTCTTCGCCGAGGCCGCGCGAGCCGCCGGCGTACCGGTCAACATCATCGACAAGCCAGCCTTCTGCGACTTCGCCTTTGGCGCCATCGTCAACCGCTCGCCGCTGGTGATCGGGATTTCAACCGATGGTGCTGCGCCGGTCTTCGCGCAGGCCATCCGCGCCAAACTCGAGACGTTGCTGCCGAAAGGGTTCGCGGTCTGGGCGGCGGCGGCGCAAAGCTGGCGCTCCGCGGTCAGGGTTTCGGGGTTGACCTTCGCTGCCCGGCGCAAGTTCTGGCGGCTTTTCGCCGTGCATTCCATGATCCATGCCGAGAGCGAGCCCGGCCAGACCGATTTCGACCGTCTGCTAGCGGAAGTTCAGGGGTACGGAGCCGCGGTCGAGCAAGGCTCGGTGACGTTCGTCAACGCCGGGCCGGGCGATCCCGAGTTGCTGACTTTGCGCGCGGTGCGCGCGTTGCAGTCCGCCGACATCATTCTGTTCGACGATCGCGTCTCACGCGAGGTTCTCGACTTCGCCCGCCGCGAAGCGCGCAAGCTTCTGGTCGGCAACGCCGGCTTTGGTTCCGCAGGCAACGAGGTCGACATCGATGCACTGATCGCTGGTCTTGCGCGAGGGGGCAAGCGTGTAGTGCGGCTTTGCGGTGGCGACGGCGATGCGGCCGGATTCGTTCACGACCTCGCGGGTCGTGAATTGACTTCCGTCAGTTCGGCCGCCGCTCCAACTTCATCCGCAGCCCGTAGCGGGGCCGCAGCGTAATCAGGCCTTGGGGCTCGACGGGATGGCTGGGCTTGAGCTGCAGCCGATAGCGCTGGGCGATCGTGGCGAGGATCAGCACCGCCTCCGTCATCGCAAATGCCGCGCCGATGCAGATGCGCGCGCCCGCGCCGAATGGAATGTAGGCAAAGCGCGGCCGCGCCGCCACGCGTTCGGGTGAGAACCGCTCAGGATCGAAGCGATCGGGGTGCTCCCACAGCGACGGCTTGCGGTGCAGCAGCCAAGGCATGATCAAGACCTCGGCGCCGGCCGGGATACGGTGGCCGAGGATCTCATCGGCAGCGATGGGCTGGCGTCCGAAGGTGTGTGCCGGCGGATAGAGCCGCATCGATTCCTCGATCACCATGCGCGCGTAGCGAAGGCTGGCGACATCTTCGTAATCCGGCGTGCGCCCTTCCAGGACGGCAGCCAGCTCCTCATGGAGCTTGGCTTCGACTGCCGGATGCTGCGACAGCAGATACCAGGTCCACGATAGTGCTTGCGAGGTGGTCTCGTGCCCGGCCATGAAGATCGTGACCACCTGATCGCGGACCTCTTCCGGTGTCATGCCGCCGCCGGTCTCGGCGTCGCGCGCGGCGATCAAGCGGGCCAACAGGTCCTTCGGCTCGGCGTCGGGTTGTCGGCCACGTTCGATCAACAGGCGATCGACCTTTTGGTCGAATTCGTTGAAAATTCCCTCCGTGGGCTGCGGCGAAAGCAGCCGCGAGAGCCATAACGGAACGTGCAACAAATCGAGCAGGCTCGGCCGCACCGTCGTCTGATACTTATTGACGCCGCTTTCGACGACATCGACGATTTCGTCGGAGTCCGAGGAAAACATTGCGCGGGAGATGATGTGCAAGGTCGCATGCATCATCGCCGCCGCTACGTCCACTTCACGCGGTTCCGCCAGCGCGTCCCATTTCGCCAGCAACTCCTCGGTAACCTTGGTCATGATCGGCGCATAGCCGGCGACGCTGCGCGGATCGAATGACGGGGCCATGATGCGGCGATGGCGCCGCCACGTTTCTCCCTCGCTGGTCAGGAGGCCGCGGCCCAGGCCCGGCTCC
>Ga0302325_10007785_pt1 | contig 23674 bp, 22 predicted proteins | sample Palsa_T0_2_FD_201948 | JGI IMG/M metagenome (GOLD analysis project Ga0302325, IMG submission 201948) | Peat permafrost microbial communities from Stordalen Mire near Abisko, Sweden - Palsa_T0_2 | ecosystem: Environmental > Terrestrial > Soil > Palsa > Peat permafrost | place: Sweden: Abisko... | reverse complement strand
GGCCTGTGGCCGAGAGCTGGCGCAAACAATTGTCGCATCGGTTGGATGGTTCTGGATTACGAGCGCCGGACTCTTTGGGGTTTGACGGCCTGGAAACGAAGGAGACTTTCGGTAAACATCGAACTCCCGAGGCGGGTCGGCGCGCGCTTTGGCACGCTGGCTTCGGCCGAATTTCACCCTCTCTCTAAACCGAGGGCCGTGCCGGACGCCAGGAGCTTCAAACCATCTTGGGATGGCGCAGGCTCCACTCCTCGCGACATTCCTCGAACTGACTCCGGTAAATCGCTTCGGAGGGCCGTTCACCATCCGAGTTCGCGTGCACGCACAGCGACCGGCAAGCTCTCCCGAAGCCGACGAGCTGCTGGTCGGTCATCGCGTGAATACACTTACGAAATCTTCGGACGTTCAGACGCAAGTGCCGGATCATCCGTTCCTCCTCTCCGTTCGGCAGGCTTGGCGCCGGCCGTCTGGGCTTATGAATTTGATCGCCAACAAATGCGGCGGCTAAGAAGGGACCGAGTGCTGAGCTTTCGCTCTGGCAGATTTCGCAAGGAGCCGTCGAGGCAGGAAAGCGGCAGGATGCTAGTGGGACGGGGCAAGCGCCTCGCGCCCGCGCTTTCCTCTGCCCCGCCCCGCGGAACGAAGAGCGGCGCATTTCCCGCGAGTCATCCATTTGCTTGCCGCCAAACCAGAATACTGCCGGCGGATGCGTGGTTGCCGAACGACGCGCCGCGCGGTTAGAATCCCTGAGCAGCGAACGCGAAGGCGCACACAAAATCACACCAATTACACGGGGCCTCCACAAAAAATGAAGAAATCATCGCGCACGCGCGCCAATGTGAAACTCGCTTCAGCGATTATTCTTGGATTCGCTCTCTGCGCCGCAGCTTCCGCATCCATCTTGTCCGGAGTTTCCGTTCCTTCATTCCGCACCCGCGAATCGGTAACCGCGGCCACCCAACGAAAGTCCGGCGGCCATGCGCAGTCTCCGGCGCAAGCGCCATCCCGCGATTCGAATTCAGTTCCACAGGGAGCCAAAGTGACCCAAGCAAAAGGAACATTCGAAGTGAAGCTCGAACCGCAAGGAGAGAGCGATAAGGCGGAAGGCTCGACTCTCGCGCGGATGTCGATCGAAAAAAAACTTCATGGCGATCTGGAAGGTACCTCGAAAGGAACGATGCTCACGGCGGTCACAGACGTGAAAGGTTCGGCGGGTTACGTTGCGATCGAGCGCGTCACCGGCACGCTGAACGGCAAAACCGGCAGCTTCGTACTGCAACATAGCAGCACGCTGACGCGCGGCACGCCGTGGCAATCGATCACCGTGGTGCCTGATTCCGGCACGGGCCAACTGGCCGGCATCACGGGCAATTTTCTGGTGATCATCGCCGACGGAAAGCACTCCTACCAATTCGATTACACGCTGCCTGCGGGCCAGTAGGGGCGGAACCGAACCGCGACGCGACGGCGTCCCCAGGACTGCCCATTTTCTGTTTTTCGTTCTGCATTCTTATCGTACCGCTTGCCGGGATTCGGTGAACGAGAGAGAATGGGCGCGGGTTCGTGGGGCGCTGGCGGATTCAACGACAGATGTATTCGACTTGGGGAGGAATTCCGTGTCTGATAACCAAATGGCTGAACAGAAAAGCAGTCTGGTGATTCGCGTGCCGTTGTCGGCGGACGGGTACGCGTCGATTTATTTTTCGAGCAACGACGGGCGGGTGATGACCGAGCGCGAATGGTGGCACCTGCGCCAGGTGGTCGAACTGGCCAGCAAGGCGTTCGTCAAGCCGGAAGATCGCGCCATGGCGGCCAACGCGTAATTTTTCAAGGCGATTTTTTGGGGCGAACGCCGAACCGGGCTCGGGCGTTGCGTGGCTGACGAGCGCACGGCGATATGCCCGCCCCGCGCCCGAAAAGGCCGCGCGCACTTCTCGTCGCCGCGCTGGGACTCTTTCCCGCCGGCGAGTCGCGCGGCTTCACGGAATATAAACGCCGCAAAGGTCGCTGCCGCTAGAGCTTTCGACCTCGCAAGAGAAGTGATAGCGACGGTCTCCTAAAAAATGCCGCCCGCTCTTTTGCCGCTAAACTCCATCAAAGAGCTTCTTGAGTGGTACGAGAAAAACGTCTGTAATACTGAACTACGCGATAAACGGGGCTTTCGAGTTCGCTTCAAGGTCGAGCACTTCATCCATCTCATAAAACTCACGAATAAATACGGTAAAGAGCCGAAGAATCGAAAACTGGCAATTGCGGAAATTCGCGCGGGAAAATTACAATTCGTGGCCGGACGCTTTAGTCCTTTACGTGCGAGTGAAATTTCCTGGGCGACCGAACTCGTTACCGCTATGTCAAAAATTTTGGCACGGAGGAACATCCGCACTGGAGAGTTTTTGTCTGTAAAGTAATCGGGGAGACGAGACACTTCTCAACATTATTTCCATGCGAAGTGAAAGCAAAACATCTCGCTACAAAAATATGGCCGTAAAAGGCAAGCGGGCCATTTAAGGCCCGCTCTACCGAAACTCCAGCCCCTCGGTTGGGGCAAGGCCAACCATTTAAGGTCGGCAGGTTACGAGACAGATCATGTTAGAAACCATCGCTTTTGTCAAGAAAATAGCCATAACCTGCTTGTATCGTTCCTGTTAAGAATTCGTGGTTCATCACCTGTCATGAATTGAACGGCGCCAAATTCTCAACACTGACCGCCCATCCCGAGAGCCCTACGCCTTCCCTTTCGACGATAATTCCTCGCAAATTGCCCACAGTCTTTCTTCCTGCTCCGGATTGTGAAACTTGCAGGCGCGTTCAGCGCGATCGAACCACAGCCGATTGCTGAGACCCGCAACATCGGGACTGGCCGCGAGCCATACCGCGGTTTCCGCGCCCTTCTCGGTCGAGCGCCCTTTCATTCCCGGCGCCAGGGCGTGCAGCAGCGGAGTATCCACGGCTCCCGGACTCATGGCGTTCGCGGTGATCGGCGTCCCCTCGAGCCGGCGCGCGCAGGCCCACGTCAACATGCGATTCGCTTGCTTGGACTGCGCGTAGGCCGTCGAGGGATTGTAGGTGCGCTGCTTGAACTCCACGTCGTCAAGATCCAAGCCGTAGGCCATCTCCGAAGCGACATTCACGATTCGGCCCGCCGGCGAGCGGCCCAACGCGTCGAGGAGCAGATTCGTGAGCAGGAAATATCCGAGGACGTTCGTCGCGAAGGTTAACTCGATCCCGTCCGTACTCTCCTGCCGCTTGGGCGAACTCATTCCCGCGTTGTTCACCAGCGCATCGAGCCGAGCATGGATCTTGGAGAATTCTTCGGCGGCTCGGCGGACGGATTCGCGGCTGGCCAGATCGACAACTAGAACGTCAAGATTGGGATTCCCCGTTTCCGCGGAGATTTTCGCGCGCGCCGCTTCGCCTTTTGAGTGGTCGCGACAGGCCAGGATCACGCTTGGCTTATCCGTAGCATTCGCGAGCCCTCGGGCAATCTCGTAGCCGATTCCGGCATTCGCGCCCGTAACGAGATACAACGGACGTTCGTTTCTTGCGGATGCCATGTTTGCGAATCCCCCAGTTTCCAATTCAAAGGAACGTATTGGCGCAATCTGCACGCGAAGGATTGCGCGAATTCCGATTCAGATGGCCAGCGGAGCCATCCGCATGCGGCCAATCCCCTTGCGCGCGAACGCGCCCCGGCCGACCGCGCGAAGTTAGTTGGAGTTTCCGGTGCGGCGGATTTCGAGCGCCACCGTGGGTGTCGCCGAGCCGCACGGAATATTGGTCAGGAAGCGCAGCGTGCCATTCGCATCCTCGAAGGCCAGCCCGGATTGCGCCGAGCCGCCGCGATATTGTCCCCACGCCTTGGGCACGCCCGCGACGCACTGCGAATCGCCGAACTGCGCCGCGGCGGCGGGCGCGTCACGGCGCGCTGCAACGTCAACCCTGGCCGAAGCCAACGCCAGAAACGCAAAGACCGCAACCGCAGATCGCACCAGCATTCGCCGCATCGGGATCTCCTTGACGGGAGTTTCGTCGCGGCATTGTACTGCGGTTGCCGTCGATTGCCGACGCGCCGACGGGCAATTGCGGCGACGCGCGCCAACCGCGGATCGCCGCGAGTGATTCCGGCCGATTCCAGGGGCTAGCTCTTGCTGTGTTTCGCGGCCGCTTTCTGCGATTCCGCGAACGCCTGCTGCGAAGCTACATGCGCCTTGTTGGCGTGCTCCATGGCTTGCCGGGATTGTTCGTGGCCGCTCATGTGGTCTTCCTTTCCGTGGTGCGCCGCGGCGGCGCGATGGGCGTGGGCAGCCAGCTCGTGAAACTCCGCGGCGCGTGCGTTGTATCCGTTGGGCATCGTGTTCTCCTTAGCCTTATCCATTGCACAAATTGCGTTTCACTGGCAATGTGGCACCGTGATCCGGCATGAAGCGTATCCATTATCTATCGGCAAACTACGTTAGCCCTGGGAAACGCGCTTGTCCATAAGGTCTATCGCTGAAGGGCGTGGAATCCGCAGCGTCGCGCGGCCGCGGATTCCACGCGCGGTAAATTACAGGCTTTACGGTATGGAGCGCCCGAGCCATTGCCGACAAGATTTCCGCGGAAAGAGCGATCCCGAGAGGATTTCCGCGAACTGAACACGCCGAAGAGGTGGCGCTGGTGAGTTTCACCGATCTCGTTCATTCGGCCATGAACGCCAAACCCGCACGGGGCGCGGACTCGCCGCCGCCCGCAAGTGGCGCGGCGAAGAAAATTCCAGCGGTTCCCCCGGCCCGGGCTTCCCTGCCCTCCTCGCCATCCAATCCTTCGCGCAGCTCGGACGCCGCCAGCATCCCCATGCGCCAGTTCGGAAAACACCAGGACGTAACAGTGTCCGCGCTCGGCATGGGCGGCCATCACCTCGGTTCGGCCAAGGATGAGCAAACCGCGATCGATCTCGTCCACGAAGCGGTGGATGGCGGCATCACGTTCTTCGACAATTGCTGGGAATATCATCGCGGCAAGAGCGAGAACTGGATGGGCAAGGGCCTGAAAGCCCGCCGCGACAAAGTGTTCCTGATGACGAAAGTATGCACGCACGGGCGCGACGGATCGCTGGCGCTGCAAATGCTCGAGCAATCGCTGAATCGCCTGCAGACCGATCATCTGGACCTCTGGCAGATTCACGGCGTTTGCTTCGAGAACGACCCGCAGCTTTTCATCCGCCCCGGCGGCGCGGCCGAAGTCATGCTCAAAGCGCAGAAACAGGGCAAAGTGAAATTCCTGGGATTCACCGGGCACAAAGATCCGGCGATCCATCTAGCCATGCTCGAAACGGGCTTCCCGTTCGACGCGGTGCAAATGCCGTTGAACGCTTTCGACGCCACTTTCCGCAGCTTTCAGACCGAGGTGGTCCCCGAACTGAATCGCCGCGGCATCGCCGTGCTGGGCATGAAACCAATGAGCGGCCACGGCGACCCCATTCAACAAGGCGCGGTTGCGGCGGAAGAAGCGCTGCGCTATGCGATGAGCCTTCCGGTGACCGTGACGATCACGGGAATGGAACGGCCGGACATTCTGCGGCAGAATTTACGCGTCGCGCAGAATTTCAAGCCGATGTCCGCGACTGAAATGAGGGAACTCGAGGAGCGGGTGAAGCCGGTCGCGGCGGACGGCCATTTCGAACTTTATAAAGTTTCGCTCAAGTTCGACAATCCGGAAGCGCGGCTGGCGCACGGCTTCCCCATCGACGAGCAGCAGGACGAAGTGAAGGAGATCTTGTTGGAAGTTCAAAACGAGGGGCATCCGTATCCGGTCATTCCCGAGTAGCTTTGCCGTCAAACACTTTCAGGGGCGCCGATGCCACATGAAACGCAGGACAACGAGAATGCTTTCACCCGGCGGGATTTCGTGAAAGGCGCGGCGGCCTTCACCGCTTCGGCCGTGGCGAACGCGCGAGTGGCCAATGCCAGCGTGAGCATGACCGCGAAGCAAAGGACTGCCCCAGAGCGCGTAGCGGGCAGCGTTCCTTCCGCGCAGGAAATTCCGAAGCGCGAATTAGGCAAGACGGGCGCGCAGGTTTCGGCCATCGGCGTGGGCGGCTATCATCTCGGCTCGACCAAAGATCAGCAGGAAGCGAATGAGCTCGTCGCACAGGCCCTGGACGCGGGGATCAATTTCTTCGACAACTGCTGGGACTATCACGACGGCCTGAGCGAAGAGCGACTGGGAACGGCGCTGCGCGGAAAACGCGACCAGGCGTTTGTGATGACCAAAGTTTGCACGCACGGGCGCGGCGAGGACGTCGCCATGCAAATGCTCGAGCAATCCCTGCGGCGCCTGCAAACCGACCATCTCGACCTCTGGCAAATTCACGAAGTGATCTATTACAACGATCCGGATTTAATTTTCGCGCCGGGCGGCGCCGCGGAGGCGCTGGCCGCCGCCAAGCAGCAAGGCAAAGTGCGCTTCATCGGGTTCACGGGCCATAAAGATCCGGCGATTCATTTGCGAATGCTCGCGCAGGATTTTCCTTTCGACACGGTGCAAATGCCGCTCAACCCGTTTGACGCCAATTTTCGCAGCTTTGAAACGCAAGTGCTGCCGGAGGCGAACAAGCGCGGCATCGGCGTGCTGGGGATGAAGAGCCTGGGCGGCGCGGGCGAAATGGTGACCAGCGGCGCGATCTCCGCGCAGGAGGGTTTGCGGTACGCGATGAGCCTGCCCGTGGCTACGACCATCAGCGGGATGGATTCGCTCGGCGTGCTGCAGCAGAATCTGGATGTCGCGCGCGGCTTTCAGCCCATGTCCGCGGCAGAAATGCAGGCGTTGCGCGAACGGGTGAAGATGTACGCGGCCGACGGCCGGTACGAATTATTCAAGACCACGAAAAAATATGACGGCGCGGTTGGCCGCGAACAACATCATTACCCCACCGCTCAGAAACTCCCGGCCTAGCGCGAAGCCCTCACCATCCTTGACGGGACAGCAATCCTGCCCTACTGGCTCGCCTTGCAGCTATCGCTCACCATGCTCAGCGAACGGACCATGAAGCGAACGCCATGTTTCATGGTTGAGTTGCCCGGGGACGCGTTTTGATCCGCGCCTGTAGCCGTAGCGGAATCGCCCGAGTTGCCGGCGCTCTTCGTCTCACCGTTCATTACGTGCCCGGAAATCGTGACCGTATGACCCACGTGCTCGGAAAGGTTGGTGGTCTTGCTCCGCAGCAGGTAGGTGGTGCCATCGTCGCCCATTAATTTGAAGGTTCCGGCTTTCTTGCCGGCCTGGATGCAGCCGGTAACGCTGGTCCCGGACTTGGCGGGATTGCTGGACATGCTGCCGTTGTTGTCCTGCGCATTGGGACCGCTGCTCTGCGCCGCAAGGACCGCAGGAATCAGCAGGAAAGACAAAAGTAGCGCGCCCACCGAAATTATTTTATGCATCATAAGTCTCCTTGCGTCGGGCCCGCAGAAGCGCGCGAGCCCATAACGTCACCGCAATTACACACCAAGCACGGCGCCGGGGCCATCGGGTGAAGTACCGAGGCTCTATTGCATCGAGGTCGAGGTTGCCTTCTGCCCCTTCACTTGCAGTTCGTTCACGACTTGAGTGACGTTGGGCACGCCGGTCGCGGTTTTTTCAGCAAAGGCGCGGCGGCTTTGCGACGGGACAGTTCCCTTCAAGGTCACCACGCCGTTTTCTACGTCGTAGCTCACATCCTTGTTCAGGTGATTCAGGATCAGAACCGCGTCCAGATTCTTCTCGATGCCCTGGTCGAGATCCGCATTCACTTCTTTCGTGGCGCTCGCGTCGCCGGGAGGCAGAACCTGAATTTCGTCGGCCACTACTTGCCCAGTGGCAATTCCCTTGGCGATGGATTCGGCCGTGGCCTTATCGGCGTCGGCGGCCACGTGCCCGGTCAGGGTCACCACGCCCTTTTCGCGATCCTGGCTGACCGAGATATCCTTGAAGCCGGATTGATCGAGCGACTGGCGGATCGCGCCTTGCACGTCGGGGGATTTTGGAGTGGAGGAGCAGCCGGTGAAGGTCGCCACACACAGCAGCGCGAGACTCGCGGCTAACGGCTTGAACATTTTGATACCTCTCCTTGGGGACCACGCTGGGCGAGAACTGCAAAGACCGTTTCGTTGGATGATGAAAAAAAGACGGGAGAAGAAGTGAACGACCGGGCCCAGCCCTTAGTATTTTGTAATAAGGATTCCCGGACTTTCCTTGTTTCTCCCGCGCGAACATAGTCGCGTAGGAAGGAAGTTTCGGCCATACAAGGGATGCTGTAGAGACAACCCAAATTTGCGGTAGGGCTTGGGTGGGTTTAGGCCGCGGGATCCAGATCAGCGGTCAATTGCTTTCATGTTGGCTTCGGCGTAGCGGTCGCCCACGATTTCACTCTGCGGAACGGCTGCTTCCAGCTCGGCAACTTCGGCCGGAGCCAATTTGATGTCCGCCGCGGCGGCATTCTCTTCGAGATATTTTCGGCGCTTGGTTCCGGGGATCGGAACCAGGTCTTCGCCTTTCGCTAGCACCCAGGCGAGCGCCAACTGGCCGGCCGTCGCGCCCCGGCGCGCGGCGATGGCCTTCACGCGCTCGACCAGGACCTGATTTTTGTCGAACGCTTCGTCCGCAAATCGCGGATAGCGCTTCTGGCGCGAATCCTTCTCGCCCAGATCACTCTTCTTGTTAATCGCACCGGTTAGAAATCCGCGGCCCAGCGGGCTGTACGGAACGAATCCGATCCCAAGCTCGCGCACCGTGGGCAGGATTTCTTTTTCGACGTGGCGCTCCCACAGCGAATATTCAGTCTGCAGCGCGGTGATCGGATGGACTTTGTGGGCGCGGCGAATCGTGGCGGGCGAGGCTTCCGACAATCCCAGATAGCGCACTTTTCCGGCTTTGACCAATTCGGCCATGGCCCCGACGGTATCCTCGATGGGAGTTTCCGGGTCGACTCTGTGCTGGTAATAGAGATCGATGTGCTCGACGCCCAGGCGCTTCAACGAGGCGTCGCAGGCTTCGCGGACGTATTGCGGCCTGCCGTCAATTTTCCAGTAGCGCGGATCATCCTTCTTGCGGACGTTGGCGAATTTTGTGGCGAGAAAAACTTCGTCGCGCCGCCCGCGAATGGTTTTGCCGACGAGTTCTTCGTTGTCGCCGATTCCGTAGGTGTCGGCGGTATCGAGAAACGTGACGCCCAGGTCCAGCGCGCGCAAGATCGTCGCGGCCGATTCCACGTCGTTGCGGTCGCCATAAAATTCGCTCATGCCCATACAGCCAAGCCCCATGCGCGAGACCACCGCGCCCTGCGAGCCCAGTTTCACTTTTCGCATGGTCATGAGCGCTTAGATGATGGACGCGCGACCGAGGTTTCAGCTTTCGCCGCGCCCAGAGAAATCCACGGCGACCCGGAATGGCGTTATATTCATGGCCTTGCGGTTCGCATATGAAGAGAGACGCGACAAAGGCAAAGCGAGGGCACGACGACGAAAATCACTCGACCGCGACTTCCCGCCGCCGGCGTGCTGCTCGCTTGCGCTCTGGCAGTCATGCTTGCGCCGGCGATCACCGCGCAATTCTCGCGCTGACCCCGCTCCACGCGCCCCAATAACCTGATTGATGATCGCTCGCGCTCCGGCTCGCCTTCCGCAAACAAAAGGCGAAGGCTCCGTGCCAAAGGCGCTCTGAACTCCATACCACCGTCTAGGCGTGCCCCGCAGGTGCGCCGCTCTTCGCCGGTACCAATGAGGTTGTCCGCTGATTCTGGAGCAAACCTATTCCCCTGCAAATGAGCGTCTTCCGTTCTATGCCCGGTGGTACTGAAGGACCATTCCCATAGGTGTGCCGCATTGATACGTTTGGTCCGGCATGAAGCTGATCTCGGGGTGGAAAATCAATCCGGAACACGTCCGCCGCATCGAAATTGCGTTCGAACCGCAGTTGCGCTGGCTGGCGAACCGCGAACGAGTCTCCAAGAATCTGCGCCTGCGCACGAAATTCCTGCTGTCTCTGGTGCTGGTCATCGCGGGATTGACCTTCGCTACGCTCTTGATCGTCGGCCACGCCGCCGAGGACCAGGTCCAGAAAGCGATCCAGCAAGACACGCGCAATTCCGTGGGAACATTCCAGAATGTCCGCGCACAGCGCCAACTCGAGCTGAACCGCGACGCCGAACTGCTGGCGACGCTGCCCTCCGTGAAATCCATGATGGCCGACGAAGAGCCGGCGAACATCCAGAACGCTTCGGAAGAAATATGGCGGTCCGGCGACACCGAGCTTTTTGTGCTGGCGGATTGGAGCGGGAAAATCGTCGCGCTGCACACTTCGGTTCCCGGGTTCCCTCCCAGCGCGGCCCAGGAGCTACTGTCCCATTCGCCGGTGACCGGGGCGGGCGGCGGGTGGTGGTTTGGCCACGGGCACTTGTATCAGGTGGCCACGCACCCGATCGAGATTGGCTCGTCCTCGCAATTGAATCTGGGCACGGTGGTGGTCGGGCGCGAAATCGACGCGGAAGTGGCGCGCGAGGTGGGCCGCATCGCACTCTGCGAGATCGCCTTTCGCTACGGCAACGAGCCGGTGGTCAGTTCGTTTTCCGCGGCGGTAGACGAGCAATTGATGTCCAACGAGCTGCGCGATTTTCATTCCTCCGGAAAACTCGAAATCGACGGGAAACAGTATCTGGTCAGCTCGGTGGATCTGACGCCCGGAAACTCCCCCACGCTTACCCTTACGGTGCTGAAGCCGGCCGACGACGCATTCGCATTCATCACCCGGCTGAATCGCACCCTGGCGCTGCTCGGTTTCCTGGCCGTATTCGTCGGCGGCACGCTGGTGTTTTTTATCTCGCGCACGTTCACGCAGCCGCTCGAGAGGCTTTGCTCGGCGGTACACGCGCTGGAAAAAGGCAACTTTGCCTATCCTCTCGCGCCCGACACGGGCGACGAGGTTTCGGAAGTGACCGAAGCGTTCGCGCGGTTGCGTACCACGCTCGCCACCAACGAAGAACAGAAGCAACTGCTCGGCGATCAGCTGCGCCAGGCGCAGAAAATGGAAGCAGTGGGCAGGCTGGCCGGCGGCGTCGCGCACGACTTCAATAATTTGCTCACGGTGATCAAGGGCCACGGCGACTTGCTCGAATTGAAGCTGGGCACGATGAGCCCGGTGCAGAACAGCATCGCGCAAATGAAAAAAGCGGCGGACCGCGCCACAACCCTGACCCGGCAGTTGCTGGCGTTCAGCCGCATGCAAGTCTTGCAGCCGCGCGTGCTGGACCTGAATCTGCTGATCGGTGACCTGAATAAAATGCTGCCCATGCTCATCGGCGAAGAAATCGAATACAAATTTATTCCCGGCGAATCGCTGGCGCGAGTGAAGGCGGATCCCTCCCAGGTCGAGCAGGTGGTGATGAATCTGGCCGTCAACGCCCGCGACGCGATGAGCAACCGGGGCAAGCTCACCATCAAAACGCAGAACGTGGTGCTCGACGAAGAGTACGCGCGCGCGCACGCTCCCACCGTGGCGGGAAATTACGTGCTGCTGGTGGTCGCGGACACCGGCGCGGGCATGGACGAAAAGGTGAAAGCGAGAATCTTCGAGCCTTTTTTCAGCACCAAGGAACTGGGTAAAGGCACCGGGCTCGGGCTTTCCACGGTATACGGCATCGTGAAGCAGAGTGGAGGCTACATCTGGGTGGATAGCGCGCCCGGACAAGGCACGCGCTTCGAAGTATTCCTGCCGCAGAGCACGGAAGTCGCGGTGCTGCCTTGCGAAGAGGATCGTTCGCCGATCTACGATCGCGGATTCGGCACCGTCCTGCTGGCGGAAGACGAAGAAGCGGTTCGCGAACTGGCCAGCGAATTTTTGCGCTCCAGCGGTTACGAGGTCATCGTGGGCAAAGACGGTTTGGAGGCGCTGGAACTCGCCGAGCAGCACAGCGCGCCGATCGACATCCTGGTGACCGATGTGGTGATGCCGCGGATGCGCGGCCCGGAACTGGCGCAACGCTTAAAACGAGCAAATCCATCGCTAAGAATCGTCTACATGTCCGGCTACCTCGAGCACGAGTCGGGCGAACCCTTCGTCGCCGGCGCCGAACAGCTGCAGAAACCATTCTCCCGCGAGTCCTTGCTGCAAAAGCTCCGCGCCGCCACAAAAAAAGAAGAAACGAGGCGACTGCAACACGCCTAGTCGCGGTGTGCTGCCGAGGCGCTGGCCGGGTGATGCGAATCCTGCGCCGATTCCGCTGACCAGCCCGGCATACGCCGGAATCCGCCTCTACGAAACCGACGGATCGCCGGTGTCCGGCGTGCGGCTCTCCGCATCGCGGATGCGCGAACTGCGGAAACCGGAGTTACGCGTATCGGAATCGGTATCCTTCTTGTGCTTTTCCGGACCTTCCTTGGGTTCGGGTGGCCTGGTTGCGCTGCTTTTCTCGTTCTTCTTACCTGAGTCGCTTGGGTTGATCGCCATGGCAATTCTCCTCGTCGCAACTTTGAAACGCCGCGCGGTGGTGTTTCCAAAATTAGCTGTCGCCTCGCGACTACCTTCAACCTTACGGAACGGTGATGGCGGCGGCCATCCCCGAGAAGCTGTATATCGATGGAGATACTTCGGGTATTTTGGGGCTCGGCGAGGCCGAATATCGGAGCGTGGAAGGGGCCCGAACTTGATCGCGCCCACCACAAAGCATTGCATCGGAAGAGGTTGCAGCGCAGCCCGGCGCTGACTGTTGACAATTTATAACACGGTGTGTTATAATTATCCATGAATTCTGAACAACTCAAAAGCGCCCGAAGGGAACGTGGCTGGAACCAGCAGGAAGCTGCGAATCGCCTGGGTGTGACGCAAGCCTACCTCTCGATGCTCGAGAGTGGGCGAAGAAGCCCGGCCAGTCTTTCTCGCAAGCTGATGCAGGCCTACGGCCTGTCGCCTACTGTGCTGCCCGTGCAAGAAGTCCGAGAAAACGCGACTCCTGATTTCTTGGCCCATGCGCTTGCCTCGTTGGGATATCCCGGCTTCGCCCATCTTCGAAAAACGAAGAAAACCAATCCCGCTGATTTCTTGCTTACGGCTCTGGTCCAGGACAATCTTGAAGCCCGCGTTGCCGAAGGTCTTCCCTGGCTCGTGCTGCGCTACCCGGACATGCCGCGCGAGTGGCTGGTGCGAGAATCACGCGCGCGAGCCCTTCAAAACCGCTTGGGTTTCGTGGTAACTCTCGGAAGACTGGCCGCCGGAAGGGATGATCTGCGGCCACTCGAACAAACACTTGCCGACAGCAAACTGGAGAAAGAAGATTCATTCTGCAAAGTATTGAAAGAAGGAGAGCGTCGCTGGCTGCGCGTGAATAGGTCTGAAGAAGCCGCCCAATGGAATCTTCTGAGCGACATGCGGCCCGGAACCGTTCGTTATGTGGACTGGCATTCCAGCGTCGTGGAAAGGGTTCCTGGAAAAATTAGAGACATTGCTTGAAGAACCCGTTCGACTGGATTGCATTGGTGGGTTCGCCGTTGTGATGGGCTATGGTCTCCCGCGTGCCACAAACGACTTGGATTATCGGACGCTCAATCCCTACGATCGCATAAACGACTTGCAACGGATCGCCGGTCCAGCGTCCGCACTCGCCAAAGAGTACGGTGTTCATGTTCAATACTCAGCCGTTGATTCCATGCCGGAGAGCTACGAGGATCGCCTGAGAGAACTTTTTCCCGGACACTTTAAAAATCTCCTCCTCTTCGTTCCTGACGCGTACGATCTCGTTCTATCGAAACTAGGGCGGAACATCGCACGCGACCGGCAAGACGTTGAATACTTGGCGAAGTCGCAGCATCTTGATCCAGCAGTGGTGCGGGAGCGATACCAGGAATTGATACCGAACCTAATTGGCCCCCAGAATCGACACGATCAGACGCTGGCGTTTTGGCTAGAAGACTATTTTGCAAAGCCGAAGGAATAATACGGCCAGAAAGAAAGACCGGGGGCGATTAGACCTTGCGCCTGGGCTCTGGGACCCATTGTTGGACCGCGCCGCCAAGGAATATATGGACTTGACTCCATAATGCATCACATGCCATATTTATAGCGTGAAATGGGCCGTTGAGATGGCCGATGAATTTGGGCTGGAATTTCAAGCGCTCCACGAGGATGTACGGAGAGAGATATTGGCGTTGTCGATCGTTCTAGGAGAGTTTGGACCACAGTTAGGCCGGCCTCGCGTGGATACCCTGAAAGGCTCCCGGCATGCGAACACGAAGGAATTGCGGTTCAGCGCGGCAGATGGTGAATGGCGAGTAGCCTTCGCTTTTGACCGCGCGCGCAAGGCGATTCTGCTGGTGGCGGGAGACAAATCGGGCGGGAGCGAAAAAGTTTCTACCGCGAACTGATACGGAAGGCCGACGCACGCTTTGACGCCCATCTTGCTCGGATCGAAAAGGGGACGTAACCATGTCCGTGAACGTGAATGAAATCATTCGGAAACTGAGCCCCGCCGAACGGCGGAAGGTCGAGGAGCGCGCGGCGGACCTAATCGCCGAGGAGATGAGCTTGCGTGATCTCCGCAAGGCCCGCAAGCTCACGCAGGCTCGCGTCGCCAAGACTCTCGGAATCACGCAAGACAGCGTTTCGCGGCTCGAAAAGCGCAGCGACCTATTAATTTCGACACTGCGAAAGACGGTCAGAGCCATGGGCGGCGACGTGCGCATTTTCGCTGAATTCCCCGATCGCGCGCCCATCGTGCTTGCGGAGCTTCCCGCGGACAAGGCGCCGCGCAAGTCGTCCGGCAAACGCGTGCGGGAGCGCGCATAGAATGTCGCTGATATTCTTCGTCCGAATCGAAGGCGGCGCTTTCGGCGTGGCCTGCGGCGGAAAATTTGTCTGAATCGTTAGGTATTTGCAAGAGGCGGAGAGGGTAGGCGCTGGAATTCTCTCCCCGCCGGTGAACAGGCCGCGTTGACTTGTCCGGCCGTCGAAACTACTATGTGGCGGCAATGACGGACGCCCAGTCGCTGATCGGCCAGACCATCTCACAATATCGCATCGTAGAAAAGCTCGGTGGCGGCGGCATGGGCGTGGTGTATAAGGCCGAGGACACCAAGCTCGGCCGCATGGTCGCCCTGAAATTTCTCCCCGATGATGTATCGCAAGACAAGCTGGCGCTCGACCGATTCCTGCGCGAAGCGCGCGCGGCCGCGGCGCTGAGCCATCCCAACATCTGCACGATTTTCGAGATTGGCGAATACCAGGGCCGCAGCTACATCGCCATGGAGCTGCTCAAGGGCGCGACGCTGAAGCATCGCATCGCCGGCGGGCCGCTGCCGTTCGATACACTGCTCGACTCCGCCATTCAATCCGCCGACGCGCTCGACGCCGCCCACGCCGAAAACATCGTGCACCGCGACATCAAGCCCGCCAATATTTTCCTGACGGATCGCGGGCAAACCAAAATATTGGATTTCGGGCTGGCCAAAATGATGGCCGCGCCCGGCGCCGACGGCCACACCGTCACGCGCGGCGCAGCCATGGATTCCGGCAACCTGACCAGCCCCGGCGTCGCGGTGGGCACGGTGGCGTACATGTCGCCGGAGCAAACGCTGGGCAAGGATTTAGATTCGCGCACGGACATTTTTTCGCTGGGCGTAGTGGTTTACGAAATGGCCACGGGGCGGCAGGCTTTTTCGGGATCGACTTCCGCGGCGGTGTTCGATGCGATTTTGAATCGCGCGCCGGTCGCGCCAGTGCGCATCAATCCGGACGTGCCCCAAGAACTCGAGCGCATCATTAACAAGACGCTGGAAAAAGACCGCAACATGCGGTATCAGACCGCCGCGGACCTGCGCACGGATCTGAAGCGCTTGCAGCGCGATTCCAGCTCCGGGCGCACGCCCATCAGCGCCGGCGAGCCTGCGGCGGCGTCCGGAGCAACGGCCGCAGCGGGATCGTCACAAACGAATTACGTTGCCGCCGCGCCGCAGCCGAGCAGCGGGTCGAACCCTTCCGGCGGGACGCCTGTTGCGAAATCGCCCAGCGGCTCGAGTAGCGCGGCGATTGTGCTGGGCGAAGCGAAAAAACACAAAGGCGCGGTGATTGGCGTGGCCGCGATCATCGTGCTGCTTGCGGCCGCCGCCCTGTATTTCGGCGCGCTCAAAAATCGCGGCCACGCGGTGGCTCTCACTACGCAGAACATGCAGATCGAGAAACTGACGCAGTCCGGGAAAGCGGCCGGCGTGGCGATTTCTCCCAACGGACAATATGTCGTCTACGTCCTGCGCGAGGGCGAAATGCAAAGCCTGAACGTGCGCCAGGTGGTCACCGGCAGCGACGTGCAAATTCTGCCGCCGGCGCAAAGCTTTTTCGACGGACTCACCTTTTCGCCGGACGGCAATTACATTTATTTCACCGAGTCTACCAAGAACAATCAGCTCTTCAGTCTTCTTTACAAGATGCCGGTGCTCGGCGGGAATCCGCAGCAAATCGTGCGCGACATTGACACCTCGATCAGTTTTTCGCCGGATGGAAAGCAATTCGCATTCGAGCGCGGCGTTCCGGAGAAAGGCGAAGTGCGTGTGTTCGTCGCCAACGCCGATGGATCGGGCGAACAACTGATGGCCACGCGAAAGGCCAGCGTGGTGCTCTCCGCGATATTTGCCCCGGCGTGGTCGCCGGACGGAAAGACGATTGTGTATTCGTCGTTGCTGCCCGCGGCCGGCAGTTATCTTTCCGCGATTTCGGTGGCGGACAAGACCGAGCGCTCTCTTTACGCCGGCAATGGCGCGATCGGGCGGCCGCAGTGGCTGCCCGATGGCAGCGCCGTGCTGCTTCCGATGAGCACGGAGGGTCCCGGCAACCGCGCCCAGTTGTGGACGATATCCTTTCCCGGCGGCGAACGGCAGCGGCTGACCAACGACCTGACGGATTATTCTTTTGCCTGGCTCGATCTCACGCGAGACGCTTCGGCAATCGTCACGGTCGAGAGCACCGTGGCGCTCGATCTGTGGAGCTCGCCCAACGGAGACGCGGCACGCTCGACCCAGCTGACCTCAGGGAACGGTTCGACGCAGACCGTCTCCCTGCTCAGCAAAGACCGCATCGTTTTTTCGAATCGCGCCGGCGAAGTGTTTTCCGCGAATTTCGACGGTACGAATCAGGTGCAGATCGCGGGCAGCGACCGGAATATTCGCTTCCTGCAGGGCTGCGGTGACGGAAAACACCTGATCTACAACGCGGTGAACAACGGCGATTCCGAAATCTGGCGCATGGACGCGGACGGGTCGAATCCCACGCAGCTGACCCACGGCAAATCCGCCGTGTTTCCGCAGTGCGCTCCCGATGGGCAGTCTTTCATTTACTGGGATCCCGAAACCGGCAAGCAGTGGCGGATGAGCGTTGAGGGCGGCACGCCGACGCAGCTGGACCTGCCCGATTCCAATTCACCCGTGGCGCTTATTTCGAGAGACAACAAGATCATCGCGTACTCGAAGGCGAATCCGGACGCCCCGCAGAACCGCGCGCAGATCGTCGGCGTGCCCGCCGGGGGCGGCCCGACCATCTTCGCGATTGATACCATTCCGGGATCGACAGTCGGCGGCGCTTTGCCTGAATGGTCGCTGGACGGCCGCGGAATCGAGTACCCCGTGCTGCGAGGCGGCGCCGCGAACCTGTGGCGTCAGCCGGTGCCCAGCGGCGAGATCAAGCAAATCACGAATTTTACTACCGGAGTGCTGCGGTCCGCGGCGTGGTCGCCCGATGGCAAGCTACTTTTCACCGTGCGCGGCTCGCGCAGCTCCGACATCATCCTGCTGAAAAACGAAAATAAATAAATTTCAGCCGCGATTGGCTACGCCGAGGCGGCGCGGCCGTTTTCTTTTTCCTCTGCGGCTTCGTCGGCTGCGTGGTGCGGCTTGTGCGCGGCGATTACCTTTTCCGCGATTTCCTGCGGGACGTAATCGTAGTGCGACGATTCCATGGAGTAGCTGCCGCGGCCCTGGGTGAGCGAAATCAATTCGTTCGCGTAGCTGAGCATTTCCGAGAAGGGCACCAGCGCCTTGATCACCACGTTGCCGGCGCGCGCTTCGCTGCCGTTGATTTTCCCGCGGCGGCCGCTGAGGTGGCCCATCAAGTCGCCCGAATATTTGTCGGGGGCGTGAACTTCGACCTGCATGATCGGCTCGAGCAGCGCGGGGCGCGCCTGCTTCATGGCTTCCTTGAACGCCAGCGAGCCGGCGATTTTGAAGGCCATGTCGCTCGAATCGACGTCGTGATATTTGCCGTCGTAGAGGCTGATGCGAAAATCGACGACGGGAAATCCCGCGAGGTAGCCGCGCTCGGCCGATTCGCGCACGCCTTTTTCCACGGACGGAATCCAGTTCCGGGGAATCGCGCCGCCGAAGACGTCGTCCACAAATTCAATTCCCTTCCCGCGCGGCAACGGTTCGAGTTTGATGCGGCAGAGCCCGAACTGGCCGTGGCCGCCGGTTTGTTTTTTATGTTTGCCTTCGGCGTCGGCTTTGGCGCGAATGGTTTCGCGGTAAGCGACTTTCGGCGGGTGCATTAGTAATTCCACGTGGTAACGCTTGCGCAGTTTCGCGACTACGACTTCGATGTGCTGCTGGCCCGCTCCGCTCAGCAGAAATTCCTTGGTCTGGGGATCGCGGCCGAAGCGCAGGGCGAGATCCTCTTCCAGAATCTTGTGGATGGCCACGCCGATGCGATCTTCGTCCGCTCGCGTTTTTGGTTCGACGGCGTACGTGATGGATGGCTCGGGAATGCGCGCGGGCGGATGAAATATGGCCGCGTTCTTGTCGCCCAGCGTTTCGCCGGTGGTGGTCTCTTTCAGCTTGGCGATGCAGCCGATATCGCCTGCATGCAGTTCGTGAATCTCGCCGGCCGTCTTTCCCTGCATGACCTGAATATGCTGGAAGCGTTCTGGCGAGCTGCGATTGAAATTCGTCAGCGTCGCATCATTTTTCAGCACCCCGGACATGACTTTAAAATAGGTGATGCGCCCCGCGAAGGGATCGGCGAGAGTCTTGAAAACGAAAACCGCGAGCGGCTCGGATGCGGCGATGTTGCGCTCGACGATTTCGCCGGTATGCTCGGGAGTTTTGTGGCAGGCGATCGCTCCGCGGGTCGCGGGCGAAGGGAAAATCGCGACCATCAGATTCAGCACGGCGTCGCTGCCGATATTGTGCAGCGCGGAACTGAGCAGCACGGGAAAAAGCCGCTTGGCGAGGACCGCCTCGCGCAAGCCCACCACCAGGTCGTGAACGGGCAGCGTGCCCTGATCGAAAAATTCCTGCATCAGGTGATCGTTGCCTTCGGCCACCAGCTCGACCAGCGTTTCGTGTCCCTGCTTGGCTTCGTCGGCCAGCGCCTGCGGAATTTCCTCGATCTTGGCGATGCCGTTGCCGTCCGGCGTGTAAATCAGCGCCTTCATGGTGATCAGGTCCACCACGCCGCGAAAACCTTTTTCCCAGCCGATGGGCAGTTGAATGGGCACCACGCCGCGGCCGAACACCTGCTGGATGGAATCGAGCGCGCGCTCGTAGCTGGCCAGCTCGCGGTCCATCCAATTCAGCAGAAAGGCGCGGGGCAAGTCGTATTCGGTGGCGTAGTCCCACACTTTTTCGGTGACCACCTGCACGCCGGCGGCAGCGTCCACCACGATGAGCGCCGCATCGGCGGCGATCATCGTGGATTTCGTTTCGTTGATGAAGGTCGAGTAGCCGGGCGTATCGAGCAGATTGATTTTTGTTTTTTCAGCTTGGGCGGGAGCCTGCCATTCGGCGTGCGCGATCCCGGTATTGATCGAGATCTTGCGGGCGATTTCTTCTTCGTCCCAGTCCGTGACCGCGGAACCTTCGGTGACTTTTCCCAACCGCGGCGTCATCCCTGCCGTGAAAAGTAACGACGAGACCAGTTGGGTCTTACCGGTGTCGCCGTGGCCGACAATGCCGACGTTGCGGATGTGGTCCGTGCTGTAGGATTTCATTGCGCACCTCCGGAGAATTGAAAGCGGAAATTCGACAGTCGAAATTCGAAACGCGAAATGCGTTTGGGGGGCGCACACCGGCGCGGGGGCGGATCGGAACAGGCATTTCGCGGGGGCATGGAACGGACGGCCAATTCGAGATGTGAGGGGTAGTACACATCACGGCGCCGCCCTCCGGCGGTTGCGCGCATGACCCTGCGGAAAGCCGGATGCTAGCACAGCGCGACACCGCGATTCAACGAGTGCCGAACACCGCGCCCTCGCCGCGAGTTTGCTCCTCGGCAGCGAACCTGCGGCGCAAATCGCACCACGAAGTTGGCGTCGCTCGCTTTCGTCCAGTCTTCACTTGACACGAATCGTGACTAGGACTACCGTTAATTCTCCTGCGTCTGTAACTGCGCGATTCGCGCGGGCCTTCCTGTAGACCCGAAGAGAGCCGTTCATGCCGGACCCGCAAGGTAGCAGATCCACCGCATGGCAAGAGTTGTATCAAGCGGCACTGCTCGAGACCGACCTGGAGAAACTGCGCGCCATGGTTGCGGATCTTGAAGAAGCGCTGTTCGAGCGCGGCCAGGCCCTCTACAAAAACAATAGCGACGATGCGGAACATCTGGCCATCGGAATCGCCACGGAAAGCCTGTTGCACATGAAAACGGAGAGGCTTGGGTGGCCGGCCATCCACGACGAGCCGGAAGCTAAGCGGGAACGAGCGCGCGCACCTGGCTCAACAGCGTAACCATATCGTTCTTCGCCACCACCAGATCGACAAGCTGCCCAATCTCCGGTAGCTGCTTACACGCCTCGGTATGCAGCGTAAACAGAATGATCGGCACTTCGGGCATGACCCGCTTCAGCACTCGCGCGGCATCGAGTCCGTTCATCACCGGCATGGATAGATCGAGAATGATCAAATCGGGACGGTGTTTTTTCGCGAGCGCAATCGCCTCTTCACCGTTTGCGGCCTCGGCGCAGACCTCATAACCCTCATCAGCCAGCAATATTTCGCAGAGCTTCTTGCGGATCATCGCGCTGTCGTCGGCAATCAGAACCGTCTTCGCCATAATTCCCCACGAAGTACCACTGGGAAGCCATCGCTCACCACGACTTCATGCCTCCAGAAGACCATTTCCACCTTCGGCTGGCGATACACCATACGGTGTATTTGTGCGGCGGACATCGCGGCGACCGGAGGCGCGAATAGGGTCTGGCGCGGCCTAGGCGGCCGAGAGGCGTCCCGAAGCTTCGAGCGAGTGTACTTATAGGGCAAGCAGGCACTTCCCTGCCGCTCAATGGCGGCGCTCAAGCGTATCTTGGACTACGGGCTCTCGCATTTGTTGAACCTTCACATCGAATCCAACGTTTGACGAGGTAAACATGCGCGTGAAAGAGATCGCTGGGCGGCTGCTGGCAGCCTCGGCCTTGCTTGCTGCGGCGCTTGTTTTTCCCGGGGGTGCGGCGGGGCAATCCGACTACACACCCATCACCGTGGAAAACGGCGGGACGATCAGCGGCACTGTGAAGTGGAGCGGGCCAGAGCCGAAAATTCCCAAGCTCCCCATTACCAAGAACACGGAGGTGTGCGACCCCGAAGGCCAGAAAGTCCGCGACCTCGAGCGCTTGGTCATCAACCCGGACGGGAATGGCGTCGCCAATACCGTGGTGTATCTGCGCGGAGTCACGCGCGGCAAGCCGATGGACCTGCCCCAAGCCCGGCAACAACTCGACCAGCACACCTGCCGCTACGTGCCGCATATCATGCTCGTGCCGCAGGGCGGCACCTTGAAAATCGAAAGCACCGATCCGGTGCTGCACACCGTGCAGATGTCCGGCGTGGCTACGAATAATATTCCGTTCCCTTTTCAGAACCAGTTCATTCCCGTGTCGCTGCCGCGCAATGGCGTGATCGAATTGAAATGCAATGCCGGCCACGTGTGGATGAATTCGAACGTGCTGGTCGTCAAGCACCCGTATTACTCGGTCACCAACGAGCAGGGTGAATTTAAATTGACCGACGTGCCGCCGGGCGAATACGAGATCGTGGCCTGGCATGAAGGCTGGCAGATACTCTCCGAGGCCAAGGTGCTGGACGTGGGCGCGCAGGTGGAAGTGAAGCGCCCCATCTACAGCACCCCGGTCGTCTGGACGAAAAAAGTGAACGTAAAGGCAGGCGAGCCGGTCGTCGTGGATTTCACCATTTCCGAAAAGCACGAGTAACCCTCGCTTTCCGTGACGCATTTTCAGGCCACCGAAATTTCGCGATTCCGCGTCGATCCCGCGACCGGAGCGCTCACCTCCGAAGCCCCGTGAGGCCGTCGAGTTGAATTGACGGCGCAGTACTGTCCGAGTAAGCTGCCTGCAGGTTTAATTCCTGAGCGATCAAGATGAGGTTCCGGCGGGACGCGCGGGTTCCGCAATGAGGCGGTACTCTGTAATGAGCCGGAAGATGCACGTTGCGAGGCTGCGTATTCCCATTGCCACGTCGTGGCGCGCGATTAGCCTCTGCGTCCTGGGCTTATTTCTTTTGACGGCTGTGGCCGCCGCGCAGGATGCTCCCGCGCAAAGCGCTCCGCCAGCCGCTTCGGCCACGCCTCCTCCTCCCGCCAAGAGCGACCAGGCGCCCCCTGCAACGGCCCCGGACGACTACAAGCCTTCCCTCTTGAAAAAATCAGGTTCGGCGGCCGCGCCCGCGCCGAAATCTTCGTCGCCTTCCACGCCGCCAGCGAGCGCTCCATCACCGGCAGCAGCTTCGCCCAGCGCAGCGGCGCAGAGCGGTGCGCCAGTCCCGCCGCCTGCGGACGCAACTGCGCACGAAAACGCATCGCCGAATAATTCGTCGCCGAGCGCCGCAGCCGCCGGGGCTGTTTCCAGCGCGCCGCAACCCAACGTGGATTCCAAAAATAATGGCGGCGTGACGACGGCCGGCCAGCCTACTGCGCCTGGCCCGGCTCCGTCTGCCGCGAACACGCCGCCGAACGCCGCGACGCCCGCCGAGGCCGCACCGGCAACTTCAGCTGCCACAAACCCACCTGCGCCGGCCGCGAGCGAACCCTTGCCGGAAATGACCACGCGCTCCTCGCAGGTGCCGATGGAGTCGCACGTGAATTTGGTGCCGGTGCGCGTGGTGGTGCATGACTCCCGGGGAAATGTCGTTTCGGATCTGCGCGAGGCGGATTTCGAGATTCGGCAGGACGGGAAAGTGCAAGTGATTTCCCATTTTTCGCTGGAGACGCCGGCGTCGCTCGAAGCGCAGGTTGTGCGCGGCACCTCCGCCGATAAACTCGAAGACGCGGCGGCCACCAATAGCAAGCCCGGCGAAAATATCACGCTGCCGTCGCGGTTCGTCGCCTTCGTGGTGGATGACGCGCACCTGAACCTCGGCGATTTGACGCGCCTGCGTCTCGCCGTCATGCGCTACGTGAACGAGTCCGTGAAGCCCAACGAGAGGATCGCCCTGTTCACGGTGTCAGGCCAGTCGCAAGTCGATTTCACCGACGATCGCACCAAGGTCATCAGCCAACTGAAAATCCTGATTCCGAGGCCCGTGGGGGCGTTCGACCCGGACAATAACTCGGAGTGCCTGAAGATCACCTACTATCAAGCCGACCTGATTCAAAATCAGAACGATTACATGGCGACTTCCGCGGCGACCGCCGACGCGCTGGCCTGCGCCCTCGCCGAGAACATCCCGACGCAAACCGCGCCAAC
>Ga0302325_10007783_pt1 | contig 23676 bp, 17 predicted proteins | sample Palsa_T0_2_FD_201948 | JGI IMG/M metagenome (GOLD analysis project Ga0302325, IMG submission 201948) | Peat permafrost microbial communities from Stordalen Mire near Abisko, Sweden - Palsa_T0_2 | ecosystem: Environmental > Terrestrial > Soil > Palsa > Peat permafrost | place: Sweden: Abisko... | reverse complement strand
GATCCGCGGCGGATTGACTCAGACGGCGGGCCCGTCCTCGATCGTGAACTGCTGGTAGTCCGGCACCACGCCGCCCGACGTGTCCTCCCGCCTCAGCACGAGCTGGTTGGCCGGGTGATGGCTTCCGGTGTCCACGGCAAGCGCCAGCGGATGAGACAGGTAGCGGTCGCTCGCGCTGATCCACGGACAGTACACGCCGAGGGCGCCGCAGGCCCCGCCGCTGCCGTTCGCGGCGTCACCGACGAAAAGCGTGCGGGTGGAGGCGCCGCAGGGCTGCAGGGTCAGCGGCTGCGGGACGCTCCTCACGGCCACCCCGGCGCACAGGCCGGTCTCGTTGCTGTCCGGGGCGAAGTTCGCCTCGAACACGTCCCAGCTTGCCGGGTAGGTAACGCAGACGTAGGAGTCGGCGGACAGGCCCGTGCCGTGGTCGCCGTCGTTCGGGCAGTAGTCGCCGAGGTCGCCGATGAGGCCGGCCACGAAGTCCTCGTTGGTGCGGGCGTCCCCGGCCCGGCGCAGGTTGAGGTCCGGCCCGCCCTTGTGGGCGTTCTCGATCATGCTGGTGCCGAGCAGCTCCGAGGACAGGTCGAAGCAGAGATCACCGCAGACCGTGGTGGCGTTGCTGATGCGCGGGCCGGCGCTGGCTAACGCGGCCGCCGGGCCGGCCGCACCGAGCCCGGCCGCGAGCGTGGCGGCTACCGCAGTCGCGGCAAGCGCCTTCCTGATAGATAGGTGCACGGTTCTTCCTTCCCATGGGCGCCAGGACCGTCCCGGCGCCGGTGCCGCGGGGGCAGTTGGCTAGGCGTCCCCGCGGGTGTGCGCCTAGTTGACGCCTCCATGGAGTGACCGGATGACTCCTTTAGGTCACGGACAGATAACGACGCGACGCAGAGTGTCTAATAGGGTGCAATGAGTAACTGAAGTACGACGTTCCTGGAGCGCCGCCCGGCCGCAGGACGCCGGACCGCGGCGCTGGCCGGCTGTTTCACGGGGCGACCGAGCACCGGCCCGGCCGGCCGGCCAGCATGGTGTCATGCACCTGCCTGTCATGCCGCCGGTGGCGCCGATGCTCGCCAAGGCGGTCAAGGAGATACCGCAGGGCCAGCTCAGCTACGAGCCGAAGTGGGACGGCTTCAGGTCGATCATCTTCCGGGACGGCGACGAGGTCGAGATCGGCAGCCGCAACGAGCGGCCGATGACCCGGTACTTTCCCGAGGTCGTGGCGGCCGCGGTGGCGAACCTGCCCGATCGGTGCGTCGTCGACGGCGAGATCATCATTCCCAGCCCGGACGGCCGCCGGCTTGATTTCGAGGCGCTATTGCAGCGGGTTCACCCGGCCGACAGCCGGGTCAGGCTGCTTGCCGAGCAGACGCCGGCCGCCTTCGTCGCCTTCGACCTGCTCGCGCTGGGGGACGCCGACTACACCGGCCGCCCGTTCGCCGAGCGCCGGGCGGCGCTGACGGAGGCGCTGGCCGGCGCCAGGGCGCCCGTCCACCTGACCCCCGCGACCACCGACGCCGCGCTGGCCGGGCAATGGTTCCGCCAGTTCGAGGGTGCCGGGCTGGACGGGGTGGTGGCCAAGCCGCTGGACGGGCCCTACCAGCCGGACAAGCGGGTCATGTTCAAGGTCAAGCACGAGCGGACGGCCGACTGCGTGGTCGCCGGTTACCGGCTGCACAAGAGCGGCCCGGACGCCATCGGGTCGCTGTTGCTCGGCCTTTACAACGACGAGGGCAAGCTCGCCAGCGTGGGCGTCGTCGGGGCGTTCCCGATGGCCAGGCGGCGCGAGCTGTTCGCCGAGCTGCAACCGCTGGTCACCAGCTTCGACGACCACCCGTGGAGCTGGGCCAGGCAGGAGACCGGCGTGCGCGGCCCGCGCGAGGCGGAGACCAGCCGCTGGAACGCTGGCAAGGATCTCTCCTTCGTCCCGCTCCGCCCGCAGCGGGTGGTGGAGGTCCGCTACGAGCACATGGAAGGCACTCGCTTCCGGCATACCGCCCAGTTCGGCCGGTGGCGCCCGGATCGCGACCCGCGCTCCTGCGGCTTCGCCCAGCTCGAGGAACCGGTCCGGTTTAACCTCGCCGACGTGCTGGCAGGCTGACATGACCAGATGGCCGGCCGCGGGCACTGACTGACCTGGTTCTCCGCCGCCGGTTGCTGCGGCCCGGAGACCTCGTCACGGCGCCGTTACGGCCAGATTCGAGAAGTAAGCCCGGTACCAGCCGCCGACCTCGATCCCCGGTAGCCCGCTGGAGAACGCGGAGCTGGCCACCGAGGCTACTTGCCGCCCGTCGACACCCGCCTGGATGGTCGAGCCCGACAGGGACAGGGACAGGGAATGCCATTCTCGTGACGCGAATGCGACATGGCCGGCCGCCAGCACGGTGGTGCTGGCGGGCGTGACCTGCCGCACCCCGCCGTTGGTGCTGTCCGCGGTGCCGCCGTTGCTCAGCCCGAGCGTGAAGTTGCCGTCGGTATTGACGTCGAAGACGTACCCGTCGTAGGTGCCCTGCCCAGGGGATACGGCGTCGTACCGACCGATGAGCCCGGCCGAGCCGGACCGCGGAATCATGACGTCCGCCGAGACGACGTAGTTGTTCCAGTCGCTGCCAATGATCGCGTACGGATGACGGTGACTGGTGTTGACCCACAGCACCGGCTTGCCACGGGCCGTCTGCTCCGTGCAGGTGGTGGCGCCGTCCGGGGCGCTGCACGGGGCCAGTTCGAAGGATCCGTCTTCCGCGGCCAGCAGGTGAGGCTCGTCGTCTCCGGCGGAGAGATTGTTGCGGTAAGGAAGCGGCAGCCCAGCCGCGGGCGGGCTCACCGCCGTTCCCTTGCCCTGGCCGGACGTGGTCGTGAGCGAGTACACGTACCCGGGCTCGACGGTCAGCGTGAACCTGCCGTTGACCGGCGTAATGTCCGGCCCGCGCACGAACCACTGTCCCGGCCCGGTTCCGCTGTTGAAGTTGCTCGACCAGACGTGCACGGTCTTGCTGGCAAGCGCCTGGCCTCCGGTGACGGTGAAGCTGACCCGCTGGGCGCCGGTGACGCCTCCGGTGGTCTCGATGATCGTGGACCACACGTTCCGGGTGCTGCGGAGCAGCGTGACATACGAACCGTCGCCGCGGTTGCCCTGCAGGTAGCCGCTGGCCGAATCGATGTAGAGCCAGCCGCCTGGGTTCGTCGCTTTCGCCGGCCACGCGAACTGGGTGATCTGCGCGATCGCCCACGTCATCGCGTTGACGTCGTAGCTGCCCGACCACGGCTGATCCGCAGTCAGCAAGCCCCGGTCCTCGTCCCTGAGGACTACGGCCGGCATGGACTCGATGGCCGGCCAGGTCAGGATCCCGGTCACCCGGGCGTCGATGTACTCGCGGGTGAAGGCGCGATCAACCGCCGGGGCGCAGGGGGTGCAGCCGGGCTGCACCCCGGCGTCGATCCCGCCGAGTTCGCTGCCCCACAGCGGCTTCCCGGACTCCAGCGCCGCGCTGGTCGTCCCGCACGTCGTCTGCGTGCCCGCGACCGCGGTGGGGTAGCCGCAGTTGTTGTGCGCGCCCAGGATCGCGATGTCACGGTCGGCCGGGTACAGCCAGCTGTACCTGCCTATGCCGTCAGCGGCAACTATCTGCACGCGGCGGTAGCCGCCCGCGTCCAGCGCCGTGCGCAGGCTGTCGTACCACCACGCATGGCCGCCATGATCGGCCTCGTCCCAGCCACCCAGGTAACTGATCGTCAGGCCCTGCTGCCGCGCGCAGCCGAGCCAGTCCAGCAGGTACCTGATGTCGGCACTAGTAAAGAGCGACCCGTGCCAGCCCACCCATCCGGGTGCCCCCCACTGCAGGCCGTACAGCTTCAGCCGCGGGTTGAGCGCGACGGCCTGCCGGGCGATGGCGAATTCATAGCCGGCGCTGCAGTTGATGTGCCCGTCGGTATGCTCCACGCTCGGCTCGGCTCCGTCTGTGGAGTTTCCGTCACCACCGATCTCGAGCTTCAGCAACTGCAGGGACGCTCCATAGCCGGGCTTGAACAGGTAATCCAGAATCTGTGCCCGCTGAGCCGGGGGGTAGTCCTCGAGGTACCTTGCGGTGCCGCCGCCGCCGAGCACGGCGCCGACGCCGTCGTACACGCGGGCGCCGCCATCGCCGTTGACCGTGATGGAAGTCACCGGCACTGATGCGCTGCGAGCCGGGCCGACAGCCAGCAGCGAACAGGACAGCAGGACCGCAGCCGTGACGATGGTCCTCTTCAACGTGTGCTCCCGCCGAGCAGATCGCTGGCCGGCAGACTCACCTGCGCCCGCTGCAGGCGGGGTGGCCGGACAGGCCAGGGAAGGCCGATGCCCGGGAGCCGGGCGGCGGCCGAAGCCCAGCATGGCGAGGATGCACGTCGCACTTCATACCTTAAGGCTACAACTACGGCATTGGGTACGCCTGCCCATATGAGTGTTGTCATTGATAAAAACAACATGATAAGTGCGCAAGATCCCGCGTCGGGTACTGGCATTTCACCGATAGACGGTGCTAGCCAGCCCGCGATCTTCATGGATGTCCCGTTGCTATGCGCCGGCGAATACCAGCAGGACATCCATCAGGCGGAATCCGGCGTTCTCAGGACACGATGTCCCGCACCCGGAAGCGGCGGAAGGCCAGCGCGAAGAGGATCACGGCGTAGCACACCGAGACCGACGCCCCCTCGATCATGCCGCCCCAGCTGACCTGCGACTGGACCGCGTCGAGCCAGGCGAACTGCCAGTAGGTCGGCAGGACCTCCCGCCAGGACCCCAGCGCGGTCACCGCGTCAAGGATGTTGCTGACGATCACCAGGCCGACGGCCCCGCCCACCGCCCCGAGCGGCGAATCGGTCGAGACCGACAGCAGGAACGCCAGCGCCGCCACGACCAGCTCGGTGACCAGGACATAGCCGAGCACGATGCTCAGCCGGGCGAACGCCGTCCCGAACGGCAGGTCCACCCCGGTGGCCGGCAGCCGGAGCGGATGCCAGCCGAATGCCACCGTCCCCGCGACCAGGGCCATTGCCGCCAGGGTGGTGATCGCGACGCTGGAGTACGTCAGCGCGACGGCCAGCTTCTGCCGCAGCAGCCGGGAGCGCGGCACCGGCGCGGCGAGCAGGTACCGCAGCGACGCCCAGCTGGCCTCGCTCGCCACGGTGTCCCCGCAGAACAGCGCGACGGCCACCACGAGCAGGAACCCGGCCGAGACGAAGAAGCTGAACGCCGTGAAGTTGAGGCCGCCGCGGGTCGCGACCGCGACCAGGCCGGGCGTCCCGCCGCCCGCCGACGCCGGCCCGCTGACCTCGAATGCGCCGACAAGAATCCACGGCAGAACGAGCAAGATCCCGAAAGCGATCATCGTTCGCCGGCGTCTTAGCTGGCGAATGGCTTCCACCCAGAACGGCAGGGTCCGGCGCGGGTTATACCCAGGGGCGCTGGCGCCGGCCGATTCCTGGCCCGCGGCGCCGGCCGGCCCCGCAGCGCCGGCCGGCCCAGGGGCGCTGGCCGGCGCCTCCGTGCCCGCCGGCCCGGCGATGAGGGCGAGGAAGGCGTCCTCCAGGCGGCGGTTCGCCGTCACGCGTTCTACCGGGATCCCGGCGCCGACCAGCGCGGCGACCACCGCGGACGCCGCGACTCCGTTCGGGCGCACCAGGATCCCGCCGGGATGCCGCTCGGCACCGTCGATCCCGTCCATCCCGGACAGCACGGCGACCGCCCGCTGCGCCTGCGGGGTACCCACGACCAGCGCTGATCCCGCGCCGGCGATCTCGCCGACCGGGCCGGCCGCCAGCCGCCTGCCCATGCCCATCACCACCACGTGCGTGCAGGTCTGCTCTACCTCGGCCAGCATGTGGCTGGACAGGACCACCGTCCGGCCGTCCGCCGCGTACTGGACCAGGACGTCGCGCATCTGCCTGATCTGCGGCGGGTCGAGGCCGTTCATCGGCTCGTCGAGCACCAGCAGGTCCGGCAGGCCGAGCATGGCCTGGGCAATGGCGAGCCGCTGGCACATTCCCCGCGAGTAGGCCCGCACCGGGCGGTCGATGGCCGCGCCCAGGCCGGCGATCGCGATGACGCGAGCCAGGTGCGAATCGCCCGCCGGACGGCCGGTCGCCCGCCAGTACAGGTCCAGGTTGGCGCGGCCGGACAAATGCGGCAGGAAACCCGGCCCTTCGACGAACGAGCCCAGCCGGGACAGTGCCGGAGCACCCGGCCGGACCGGCCGTCCGAAGATCATGATCGTCCCCGCGTCCTGATGGATCAGTCCCATCAGGATCCGCAGCGTGGTGGTCTTCCCCGCGCCGTTAGGCCCGAGCAGCCCGAGGATCTGGCCGCGTTCCACCCGCAGGGACAGCCCGTCGACCGCCAGCTGGCCGTCGTGGTAGCGCTTGGTCAGGCCGGTGATCTCCAGCGGCAGGCCGGCCAGCGCCGGCACCAGGGCGTCCTGCTCGCGCCGGCGCCCGGCGGCGAGGATCAGGGCGGCCGCCGCGAGGGCAGCGAGCGGCGCCGCCCAGGTCCACCACGGGGCCGCGCCGTTCACCACGGACAGGGCCGGGTCGGACGGCAGCGTCAGTCCGGGGCCGGCCAGCGCCACCTGATAGGTGGCCGCCTGCGGCGGGGTCGCGTAGGCGAAGTCGGTGGTCGTCAGCACCAGGCGGAGCCGGTGCCCGGCGGCGAAGTCGTAGTCGATAGCCGGGAGCGTGACGGTGACCTCGCGCCCGGCGGCCGCCCCGGTCACCTGCAGCGGCGCGGCGAGCTGATCGGGCAGCGTGGCGTTGCCGGCCTGGTCCACGTCGTAGACCTTGGCGAACAACGTCACGCTGGCCGCGCCGCCGACCCGGATCCGGACCACGGGAGCGCCGGTGACCTGGATCGGCGCGGTCAGCGGAGCAGACGTGAAGGACGCGCTCTGGCCGGGCATGTCGAAGGTGAGGCCGCCGAGCGAGCCGAGGCCGGGGAAGACCGATATCGAGGGCGGCGCCCCGCCCGGCGGGCGGATGATCGTCTGCGGCCGGCCTGACAACCGCAGCAGGGTCCGCCTGGTCCCGCCGAGGCCGGGGTAACGCGGCGCGGTGGCGATGCCGAGGATCTCCTGCTCACTCGACGGGTCGAAACCCAGGTCCCTGGTCACCGCGAAGGCCGGCTGGCCGGTATCCAGGCCGTCTCCGGCGGCGCTCGTCCCGGCAGCGGCGCTGGTCACGGCGGCGCTGGTCACGGCGGTGGCGCTCGTCCCGGCGGCGCTGGCAGCGTGGAACGGCTTGTTCGGCGGCTTCAGCCACCGATCGAACCACTGCTCGGTCAGCTCGTTCACCCGGCTGGTCTCCTGATCACCGCCGTCGTGCCCGCCAGCGAACCAGACCATGTCCACCGGTGCCCCGTTTCGCCGGATGGCCTGGTAGTTCGCGTCGGCCTGGTCCAGCCCGAACAGCGAGTCGTGCTCGCCCTGGATGAGCAGCGTCGGGACGTCGATCCGGTTCGCGACGCTCGCCGGGCTCGACCGCCAGAGCAGCGAGACCGCCTGTGGTGTAGGCCGTCCCAGCGTGGCGACCCGCCGGTAGATGGCGCAGATCCGGGGCAGGAACCGGCCGCACTGGCTTGCCGCGTGCTGGCTGCCCCCGTTCTGGCCGGCGGTCCCGAAGCCGACGGAGCCCTGGGTGAACAGCAGGCCGGCCCACTGCTTCTTGAAGACGCCGTCGAGCGGCCCGCCGCCCGCTGCGTTCGGGAAGAGCGCGGTCGCCAGGTCGTTCCAGGTGATCTGCGGGACGACGGCATCGATCCGGTGGTCGTATGCGGCGGCAAGCAGCGCGATCGCGCCGCCGTAAGACGCCCCGGCGATGCCGACCCTGGGGTCTCCCGGGTGATCGAGCAGCACCCGTGGCTGCCTGGCCAGCCAGCTGACCAGCTGCTCGACGTCCTTGACCTCGTAGTCAGGCGAATCAAGCGCGATCTGCCCGGTGGACTTCCCGAACCCGCGGGCCGACCAGGTCAGCACGGCGAACCCGGCCCGTGCCAGCTGCTCGGCCTCCGGCCGGACCGCGTTCTTGGTCTCGCCGAAGCCGTGCGCAAGCAGCACGGCGGGCACCTTGCCGCTGCCCGCCGGGGTAAAGAAGGTGGCGTCGAGCAGCACGTGGGAGTTGTCGCGCGGGCCGTCGGTCACCGCGATGCGCAGGTTCCGCACGTCGATCGGCGCCGGGCGGCTGGCGGCGATGACCCCGGCGACCAGCGCGGCGATCACCACGGCGGCGGCCGCCGCCGCTGCCAGGACGCGCCCGCCCGGGCGCCGGCGCAGATCCATACCCGGACGGTAGCAACGAGCCATCAGCGTGGCGGACCGGCCGCCAGGCGGCGGAGTTGCCCAGCTCTAGCTGGCCCGGCGGTAGGCGCGTACGGCGAGCGGCACGAACACGACGAAGACCGCGGCCAGGCACGCCACGCTCTTCAGCAGGTTCGCCTCGATCGGCCCGCCCAGCGCCAGCCCGCGCATCGTGTCGATGACGTAGGTCACCGGCTGGTTGTTGGCGAAGGCCTGCAGCCAGCCCGGCATGGTCGAGATCGGCACGAACGCCGAGCTCAGGAACGTGATCGGAAACAGCCAGATCAGCCCGAACGCCTGCACCGACTCCTCGTCCCCGATGGCCAGCCCGGTATAGGCGGAGATGCAGCAGATCGCCAGCCCGAACACGGTGGCGAGCACGACCATGGCCACGGCGGGGGCTGCGCCGTTCCTGAACCGGAAACCGACCGCGTAACCGACCCCGACCACGATCAGGATGGTCACGAGCATCCGCCCGGTATCGGCGACCAGCCGGCCAGCCAGCACTGCCGAGCGTGCCATCGGCATCGACTTCAGCCTGTCGATCACGCCCTTCTTCAGTTCCTGGGCCAGCGCGATGGCCGTGCCGAACGTGGCGAACGCCGCGGTCTGCGCGATGATCCCCGGCATCAGGAAATCGACGTAGGGGATCTTGCCCGGAACCTGGATGGCGCCGCCGAAGACGTAGCGGAACAGCAGCACGAACATCACCGGCTGGATCACCGTGAAGACGATGTAGGCGGGCACCCGCAGCCAGACCAGCAGGTTGCGCCTGGTGATGGTGAGCGTGTCGGTCACCGCCCAGCGGGCCCTGGCGAGCGGGCCCGGTGCGCTTCCCTGCGCTGCGACCGCGGTCATGACTCCCCCTTCGCGGCGTCGTTGCGGGCCTTGCGGCGGCCGCCGCGGCGGCGGCGCCTGCCCGGCGGCTCCTCGTCCTCGGCGGCGTGCCCGGTCAGGGCGAGGAACACGTCGTCGAGCGAGGGCCGGCGCAGCGCCAGGCCGTGCGTCTCGACGCCGGCGCCGTCCAGGCCGCGGACTACCTGGATCAGCGCCTCCGAGCCGCCGCCCCCGACGCCGACGCTGACCACGCCGGTCTCCGTGTCGAAGTGCGGCTCGCCCCTGCCGACCTGCGCGATCGCCGCGACGGCGTCGGCGACCCGGCGGCGATCGGGCACCGTGAACTCGACCACGTCCCCGCCGACCCGGCCCTTCAGCTCCTCGGCCGTGCCGGACGCGATCACCAGGCCGCGGTCGATGACCACGATCTCGTCCGCCAGCTCGTCGGCCTCGTCCAGGTACTGGGTGGTGAGCAGCGTCGTCGTCCCGCCTGCCACTAGCGACCGGATGATGTCCCACATCCCCAGCCGCGACCGCGGGTCGAGGCCGGTGGTCGGCTCGTCGAGGAAGAGCACCTGAGGCTGGCCGACCAGGCTGGCGGCCAGGTCCAGGCGGCGCTGCATGCCGCCGGAGAAGTTCTTGGCAGGCCGGTCGGCGGCATCGACGAGATCGAACTGCTTCAGCAGGTCGTCGGCACGGCTCCGGGCGGTCGGCCAGCTCAGGTGATAAAGCCGCCCGACGATCTCCAGGTTCTCCCGGCCGGTGAGCTCCTCCTGGATGGCCGCCGACTGCCCGGAGAGCCCGATCGACCTGCGGACGGCCGCGGGCTCCCGCACGACGTCGTGGCCCTCCACCTCCGCCCGTCCGCCGTCCGGGCGGAGCAGCGTGGTCAGGATGCGCACGGCGGTCGTCTTGCCAGCGCCGTTCGGGCCAAGCACGCCGAGTACCGTGCCGCGCGGCACCGACATGTCGATACCGCGCAACGCGTGCACCTCCCCGAAGGACTTCGTCAGGCCCTCCACGAGGATCGCCGGCCCGGCACCGGCCGACCCTGAACCGCTGGGTGACACCGCAATCCTCCTGATCAGCTCGTCGGCCTACGGGCGTCCGCATGCAGTGAACCGGTCACCGCCCGCGAGGTGCAACGTCACGAGCCTATTCCGCTCTGATCTCCGACACCGAGCGGGCCCGCAGCCAGCGCCGGACGGCTACCGGGACATCATCGGCTGGCCGGCCTGGCCTGCGTGACTACCTGCCATGGGCGCACCGTGACCGTCGATGTCCACGGCACGCACCCTACGGTCCGGCGCCCCTGCTTACGGTCGCAGGCTGCTGTTCTTCTGCTTCTCGCCGGTTGCGGCGCTCCAGGTCGGACTCGGCCTGGTGCAGCGCCCGGTGCCAGGCCGACTCGAAGTAGCCCTGGTCGCTCCGCGCGTCCTCGCGTTGCTCGATCCACGCGATGGACTCGGGATCGACCACCTTCTCCGTCTTCGGCCACCTGGCCGACTCGCCGCTCACGGTTCGTTCGCCTCCCACAGTGCGCCGGCCGACGCGAATAAGTCACTGCTGACGATTACCTCAGGACTGCCCTGCGGCGGAATCTGCACCGCAGGCCCGCCGTCATGGTCGTCGAGCGCCAGCCCCACCCCGAGCAGGGTCGCGAGCGTCTTCATGATCTCCAGATCCGGCTGGCCGAGTGAGTCCGGCTTCGGCGCGTCAAGGGTCAGCACGCCGTAGGTGCAGTCACCGGCCATGACCGCCGTGGCGATGATGGTCTGGAAGCTCCGGGGACTCGGGAACACCAGCAGGTCGCTGGCATCCACGTCCGGGATGAGCAGGGCCTCGCGGTCGTCCAGCAGGCGGTACATGCGCTGGCCGACCGGATCGTCCGGGCTGTCGGTGAAGACGGTGAGCGCCGCGTCCTGCCTTCCCTCGTAGCCCGCATAGCCGGCGCAGTCCATGAGGTCGTCCTTGACCGCGAAGAAGATGCTCCGCCGGGGCTCCGCGGGGAACTGGTGCTCGACCGCGGCGGACACGATCGCCTGCGTGAGACTCCCGATCAGCGGAGCTACCTGCGTTCCGGACGACGACGCCGCGGCGATCTTCCCCAGGCAGTAAAGCACCGGCGACAGGCGCGCCCGCAGCGCGAAAATGAGGCGAGCCTCCGCGGTGATCTGGACCTCGGCGGCCCTTCGTACGACTTCCTGCTTACCGAGCAGTGCCCGCTCACGTTCGGCGACCGCGTGCTCGCGTGCGGAGGCTTCTGCCCGAAGCTGACGATTTGCCAGGAGTCTATTTACAGCGGTAACGGCGACCGGAACGGCTGTGCATCCGGCGCCGAGCAGAATATCACGTAAATGGTCATTCCGCTGCGTACCAGCCTGGATTCCGAATACGAAGGCGCCTAGTGTGCCCAGCAGCGCCAGAACGGGTAAAAAAGCGTTCTTAACCCGGCTTGTCCGCGATACCATCCCCGTCGCTCCCCTTCCGGCAGTCCGAGAGGAAACTGACAGGCTCGTACGCATCAATACCCTCGGTTAGGATACTAACCGATATTGGGAGATCATTGCTACATTTACATTATCCTTATTGAAAAAAGTAAACTCCTAACTATCTTAGTCGACTCCGGCAATGATGCATTCAGGAGTAATTTAATTGCGTTCTATTAGCATAGAACAGCATAAGTCAGTCGATCAGCTTAGGTATACGGGCAGCGCGTAGTTTCAGGACCGTCTCAGAACCCGTCCAGGCTAGGGCCGCGGCAGCGGGCAACGGCAATCGCGATTGACCACGGCCTTTGCGTGGCACGCTTAGGTACGTGGCGAGACTAGACGGCAAGACGGCCCTGGTTACCGGCGGGTCGCGAGGCATCGGCCGGGCCATTGCCGAGCGCCTGGCCGCTGACGGTGCCGAGGTCGTGCTGAGCTACGCGACCAACGAGAGCGCTGCCGCCGACGTCGTGAAGGCGATCACTGCCGCCGGCGGGCGCGCGCACGCCGTCGCGGCCGACCTGAGGTTTCCCGAATCGGCTCGCCAGCTCTTCGTGCAGGCCGAGAAGATGGTCGGGCCGCTGGACATCCTCGTCAACAACGCCGCCATCGGGGTCACCGGCCTGATCGCCGAGACCGCCGACGAGGACTTCGACGCGACGATGACGACCAACCTCAGGAGCCCGTTCATGCTGATGCGCGAGGCCGCCAGGCGGCTTCGGGACGGCGGGCGGATCGTTAACATCTCCACCGCGAATACGATCCTGCCCGGGCCTGGCATGGCGGCCTACGCCGCGAGCAAGGCAGCCATCGAAATGCTCAGCCGGGTCGCCGCCTACGAACTAGGCGAACGCGAGATCACCGTCAACGCCGTGCTGCCCGGCGCCACTGACACCGACATGTTCCGCGCGGCGAATCCCGCCGAGGACGTGCACCAGAAGCTGGCCGACATGACGGCCCTGCGGCGCCTTGGCCAGCCGGCCGATATCGCCGACGTGGTGGCGTTCCTGGTGAGCACGGACGCGCGCTGGCTGACCGGTCAGAGCATCCGGGCGACCGGCGGACTCGCGTGACGCCCGCCGCGACCAGGCTGCGTACCTCCGCTGAAATGAATGACCTCACCAGGGCGATCACCTGCAGCCCCTGTGAAGGCGGGAAAAGGAAGCGGCTCGCCTGGCGCTGCATGCGTACGATGCGCAGTGTGCAGCGAAGCTCGGAGCCAATCGTCCGCGGCGGGTAGCGCTTGGCTGCGACGCCGGCCGGCTCGAGAGTTCCGGCGGGTAGCGGTGCCGACGGAGAGGTGCGGGAGTGCGCGTCAATAGAGCATTGGCTCTCGTGCTGATCGTGCTCGGCCTCGCGGCCGTCGCGCTGGGACTCGGGTACGCCGGCCTCGCCGCGTTCGTGGCCCATCAGCCCGGGCTTGGCCGCTCCTGGCCGGACATCCTGTTCGACGACGTGCAGCTGTTCGTGCTCCAGGCGCCGCTGAACGGGCCGGGGCCGTACTCGTTCCCGCTCCAGGCCGCCCGCTTCCTCGCGCCAGGCACCACGATCCTGGCCGGAGTCGAGACGCTGCTCGTACTGCTGAGCGAGCAGCTGCGCAGCTGGAGGGCCGCCGCGGCGTCGAGGCACTCGATCGTCACCGGCGACGGCCCCGCGGCGCTCGAACTGTCCCGGCGGCTGCGGCTCGACCACCGCAAGGTCGTGCTGGTCTGCACCACCGAGGCCGCGGCGGCCCAGGCACGGCTCTACCGCCTGCTCGACGTGTCCGGCGACCCGACGGACGTTGCCACGCTGCGCGCGGCCGGGCTCCGCCGCGCAAGTGAGGTCTATGCCTGCACCGAGCGCAGTACCACGAACGCGGCGACCGCACTGCGGGCGCTGGAGGTCTCGCAGCGACGACGCCGTCCGCTGGCCACGTACGCCCAGGTCCGCGATGCGGAGATCTGCGCGGCGCTGCGGGCGCGGCGCATCGGGGCCGAAGGTGACCCGCGCTTCCGCCTCGACTTCTTCTCTATCGAGGAGGTAGCCGCCAAGGAGCTGCTTGACCGGCACCCGCTGCCGGACGGCGACGGCACCGCCGCGCGGGTAGTGATCGTCGGCTTCGGCTGGCTGGGTCGCGCCGTGCTCCGCGAGGTCGCACGGCGCCGGAAACCTGGCGGGCCGCGGGTGGCCGTCCTTGTTCAGGACGATAACCCGAAGGACGCGCACGGCTTCGTCAAGCGGTTCGCGGCGGTCCGCGAGAATTGCGTCGTCAGCTTCGAGGACCGGACGGCGCCGGTCGTCCTTGCCGATGACGCGCCCACGCTGATGCTCGTCTGCCTGTCCGACAACGAGGAGGCGCTGAGCGCCGGGCTGACCGCGGCGCACTCCGTGGCCGACCGGTCCGACCGGGTGGTTATCTGCCTGGGCGAGCCCACGCCCTTCGACTCGGTCCTCACCGGCGACAAAGCCTTGCTGGATGATGTGGAGGGACGCCTGACCGTGTTCGACGTGCTGGAGGAGGCGTGCATGCCTGAGCTGATCAGGGCCGACCTCAATGACCGGCTCGCCCGGGCGATCCACCAGGGCTACCTTGAAACGTGCGAGGCCCAGGGCGACTCACCGGAGCACAACAAGTCCATGCGGCCCTGGGAGAGACTGCCGGATGATCTCCGTCAGTCCAACTTCGCCCAAGCCTCGCACCTTGGTACCAAGCTGGGCAGCATTCACTGCGTCATCACACCGGAATCCGACCCGCCCCATGACTTCGCCTTCACTGACGCCGAGATCGAGGAACTGGCCGAGATGGAGCATGACCGCTGGACCCGGGAGCGCCGGGCAGTTGGCTACGAGTACGGGCCGAAGCGAGACGCCCGGCACCACCCCGACCTGGTGGACTGGGTGCAGCTGAGCGAGCGGGCCAAAGACAGAGACCGCGAAGCTGTCCGGGGGATCCCGGCGATGCTCGAGCTGGCTGGGTTCCAGATACTCCGGCTCCGGCCCCCGCCGTCCTGACCGCCATGCTGCTGACGATCACAAGCACGTCACCACAGGCGACGGACCTCGGGTTCCTGCTGCACAAGAATCCGGCGGCCGTGCGCTCGGTTGAGCTTGGCTTCGCCGTGGCGCACGTGTTCTACCCGGAGGCGCAGCCGGAACGCTGCACCGTGGCGCTACTGGTGGAGGTCGACCCGGTCGCGCTGGTTCGCCGCAGCCGGGGCGGCACGTTCCCGCTCGCCCCGTACGTCAACGACCGGCCGTACGCCGCGTCCTCGTTCCTCAGCGTGGCGCTACGCAAGGTGTTCGGCACGGCGATGCGGGGCCAGTGCGAGGAGCGCCCCGAGCTGCCGGACGCACCGCTGGAACTCAGCGCGCGGCTGCCGGTTCTGCCGTGCCGTGGCGGGGAAGGGATGGCGCGGCTGCTGTTCGAGCCGCTCGGCTACCAGGTGAGCGCCCAGCCGATTCCGCTCGACCCGCAGTTTCCCTGGTGGGGGGACAGCCCGTATTCCGACGTGGTCGTATCCGGGCGCTGCCGGATCCGTGATCTCCTGCGCCAGCTGTACGTGCTGCTGCCGGTGCTTGACGACGACAAGCACTACTGGGTGACCAAGGACGAGATCGACAAGCTGGTCGGGAGTGCGAGCGAGTGGCTGGCCGGGCACCCTGAGCGCGATGTGATCGTCCGCCGCTACCTGCGGCACCAGCCAGGGCTCGCGGCCGACGCCATCGCGCGGCTGCTCGACGAGGACGCAGGTGGCGGCGCGGCCCAGACCGCCGAGGGCGCCGAGGACGCGGACGGCGGCGCGGCCCAGGCCGCGGGGACCGCGGGGACCGCCGACGCCACCGGGGCCGCAGGGGCCGCCGGGGCCGCGGGGGCCGCCGATGCCGCGGGGGCCGCCGGGTCGCCTTCGGCCGGGGAGCACGCCCGGTTGCGCGACCTGCGGCTGACGGCAGTGCTCGGGGCGCTGAAGGCGTCGGGCGCACGGCGCGTCCTCGACCTCGGCTGCGGCGACGGGCGCTTGCTCGCCGGGTTGCTGCGGGACGGGCAGTTCGAGGAAATCGTCGGCGTGGACGCGTCGGCGGCCGCCCTGGAGCGGGCCGCCCGGCGGCTACGGCTGGCGGAGATGGCGCCGCGGCAGCGAGCGCGGATCCGGCTGCTGCAGGGCGCGCTGACCTACTCCGACCGGCGCCTGGCCGACTACGACGCTGCCGTGCTGATGGAAGTGATCGAGCACGTTGACCCGGACCGGCTCGGCGCGCTCGAGCAGGCCGTGTTCGGCGAAGCCGCCCCGGCCACCGTCGTGGTGACCACTCCCAACGCCGAGTACAACGCCCGCTACCCGGGTCTGGCGCCGGGTGCGCGGCGCCATCCGGACCACCGGTTCGAGTGGGGCCGGGCCGAGTTCCGCGCCTGGGCCGGTGCGGTGGCCCGCCGGCACGGCTACGCCGCGGCCTTCCAGCCCGTCGGGGCGGAAGACGCAGCCGCCGGCCCGCCGACGCAGCTGGCTGTGCTGGCACGGTGCCCGTGACCACGAGCGAGCCGGGGACCGTGATCAAGATCCCTGAGCTGTCCCTTGTCGTGCTCGTCGGGGTGACCGGGTCCGGCAAGTCGACCTTCGCCGCCCGGCACTTCCGGCCGACCGAGGTGCTGTCCTCGGACTTCTTCCGAGGCCTAGTCGGCGACGACGAGAACGACCAGTCGGTCACCGCGGCCGGGACGGCGAACGCGGACGGCTGGCTGCTCGACGTGGCCGACGTGCTCGGCAGGCGGGGGATCGAGACCCGGCTGCGCGGACGGGTTTCGATCCCGGAACAGAACGCGGCGGCTGCGCTCGAGGTCATGAGCCGGTTCGCGGTCGCCCCGCGCTGGCTGATCTACCTGCCGCCGACGATGGCGCCAGTGCCGGCCAGCAGCCGGCCAGGGCCGCTTGAGCATCCTGCCGACGCGCTCGCCGCTTACCGGCGCGATGCCGTGGCGCGAGTGGTCTGCGAGGAGAAGCACATGGGCTCGCGGGCGGTCGCCGTGGTCTGCCGGACGCCGGAATCGGCCAGCAACTGGTTCGGCGGCGAAGCCAGCGGCGTCGTCTACACCCGCACCGGCCGGCGGTTCTTCGTCGATGCCGGGATGGAGGAGGAGCTGCTCAGCCGCCTGCGCGGAGCGATCACGGCGACCGGGATGTGGGACGAGCTCGGTGACTGGGCCGCGCTGGACTGCGAGATCCTGCCGTGGTCGCTGAAAGCGGACGAGCTGATAAGCGGCCATTACGCAGCCGTCGGGGCCGCTGCCGTGGCCGCGCTGACCGCAGCCACCGAGACGCTGGCCGCGGCCCGGGCCAGGGACCTGGAGGTAGCCGGGCTCGCCGAGCGCACCGCGGAGCGGCTGCGGGCGGCGGAGTCCTTCGTCCGCGCCTACCGGCCGTACGTGTGGCCGGTGTCATCGCTGGACGACGTGCGGCTTGCTCCCTTCCAGGTGCTGGCAGGCTCGACGGGCACCTGCTTCGGCCGGGATCACGAGTGGCACATGAAAGTGGCAGAACGGCTCGCCGGGGCCGATCCGCTCATCGCTGCCACGCGCTATCTCGTGGCCGATCTCGCCGATCCCGGCGCCGAGGCGGCCGTGACCGCGTGGTGGGAGGAGCTGACCGGGGCCGGCGGCGAGGGAATCGTGGTAAAGCCCGCCGAGCCGGTCACCCGGGGCAGGCACGGCATCGCCGCACCGGGTATCAAGTGCCGTGGCCCGGAATACCTGCGGATCATCTACGGGCCGGAGTACACCGTGGCTGGCAACGCCGACCGGCTGCGGGAGCGCAACCTCGGGCGCAAGCGTTCGCTGGCCGCCAGCGAGTTCGCGCTGGGGGTGGAGGCGCTGGAGCGGTTCGTGCGCCGCGAGCCTGCGTTTCGCGTGCACGAATGCGTGTTCGGCGTGCTCGCGCTGGAGAGCGAGCCGGTGGACCCCCGGCTGTGATCCGGGGCGGCTGGACACCGGCTCGCCGCCGTGCGGCTGGACACGGCTCCCTACGTGCGGCTGGACACGGGCTCCCTATTGCGGCTGGACGCTGGTCTCCGCTGTCCAGCGGCAGCGCCATCGGCCAGGCGTGCCAAGGCGCCGACGGTGACGTACGTTGGCAGGCAGAGTCCGACGACGCGAGGATCGCGGCTGACGCAAACCTGGGGTCGGCCACCGCGAACGCCACATGCGTCACCGACTCGGGAGCCGACGATGGGCACTACTGCTCCGATAGTCCCCGGCCCGACGGCGCGCGCGGCGGACTGTGCGGCGGACCGATGAGGCCGCTCAGCGGGCCGGGGCGCCCCGGCCGGCCGCCGGTGGGTGGCCTGCGCGCGATCGGCACTAGCACCGGCATCTGCCTGATCGCGATCGGCGCGATCCTGCGGTTCGCCGTGGCCGCGGTTTCCCCGCTCGGCCTGAACCTGCACGCCGTGGGTGTCGTCCTGATCCTGGTCGGAGTCCTTGGCCTGCTGCTCTGGCCGCTGGCCAGGGGCCGGCCAGCGCCGGGCACGCAGGAGCCGGGCACGCAGGAGCCGGGCACCCAGGAGCCGGGCACCCAGGAACCGGGCACCCAGGAACCGGGCACCCAGGAACCGGGCACCCAGGAACCGGGCACCCGGGAACCGGGCATGCGGGCGCCTGGCATGCTGCCGCCCGACCCGCTGCTCCGCCGGCTCAGGCCCGGCTACCGCAAACGGCGCCTGGCCCAGATCAGGAGAGCCGTCGCCGCTGACGTGGCGGAGATGCAAGATGACGGCAGATTCGTCAGCCCGGACGCACCCGCACACCTAGAAGACGATCTTTGAACCGGGCGGACCGGCAGGTTTTGTTCCGGCCCGAGCTGCGTCCCGCCAGGCACGAATGCCTCCGCCGGCGCGTCGAGTGGCCCGAGCGGAGCCGTGCCGGACCTGTGGCAGCACCGAAGGGCTCATTAAGCAGCGCGAGTCACCGGACGTAGCAGGGCAGCAGCTGGCTGGTAAGCCAATCGCGACCTCCCGTTCGCCTATCCGTCGACCAGTGCCCGGTGTTTCTGCAGGATCCGTTCCTGCACGGTCCGGCCGGACTGCTGGCCCGGCCGGTCGCAGCGCGCGGAACCGGCCAGGCGGTCACCTTGGTCGCGACCAGGCCAGCCGGACGGTTCCCGCATGGCGAAGCGTTCCTCCATGGTGGTTCCTCCCCAGATGCCGTCCTGCCTGGTCTCCAGGCCGTAGGAGAGGCACGGCGCGCGTACCGTGCAGCTCCGGCAGACCGCTTTCGCTGCATCGATCTCGCGCAGCGCGGGGCCCGTCGGCGCGACGGGGAAGAAGAGCTCGGGATCTACTCCCTGGCAGGCTCCCTGCGACATCCAGCCGAGCGAGCCCGCATAAGCATCTGATGGCATGACGACAAACCTCCGGAAAGCACCAAGGTGTGCCACCAGGGTCTGGAGCGGTCCGCCTGCGCGTACACGGCGACCGCCTGGCAGAAGCAGGCGACGCCGTAAGTCGCTACCAGCCTAACGACCGCCGTGGCGTTCGGCAAGGACCAGCTTGCCGCTGCGGCCCAGGTCAGTGCCCGTGCCGCCGAGGGTCAGCGCGGCGCCGTCGGGGGGCGGTCCAGCAGTCCCTGGCGAGCGGCCTGGCGGCTCACACAGGCGACTCCGGATGGTGGAAGTCCCATTCCTCCAGGGCCGCCACGGAAAGCCAGTCGAGACCGCGGCCCGCCTCGGCCTCGATCCCGTGGGCAAGGGCCGCGAGAGCGGCGGCCGCGGCATAGCCGTCCGCCTCGTCGGCCGCGTCAGACTCGCCCTCCAGGGCGTGCACCAGCATGTCCTTCGCGGCCGTGGCCCGGGCCGGCGCGGCACCGTAGGAGTTGGCCAGCGCTGCCATGGCGCGACGCACCACGCGCTCGGCCAGCCCGTCACTCATTGCTACCCGTCTCTCCGGCACTGCTGGGCCTCCCGTCGATCGACGCTCGGAATCCTACTTGGCCGGGTCACCACCGGGCCGCCGGGTCACCACCGGGCCGCCGGATCACTGCCGGGCCGCCGGATCACTGCCGGGCCGCCGGATCACTGCCGGGCCGCCGGATCACTGGCCGGGCCGCCGGATCACTGCCGGGCCGCCGCCCGGCCCAGGGCAGACGTCGAGTCCGGGCCCGGGCCGGCCACGTACACTCGAAGCGACGGGGGCAGGGAACGGCAAACGCCTGCGGGGACGTGCGCGGGAAGATCCGCTGCGTGTGGCGATGCCCGCGCAACTAACCGCGGTCTGCAGCACAGCAGGCGCCAGGGCAGGCCGCGGCGACAGGGGGGACGATGCGCGCGATCAGACGTCGGCCGGAACTCCAGATAGCGCCACACCCGGCCGTCGCCGAACCCCACGCCGCGCGGGAACCCTGCCCCAGCATCAGGGTCAGCCTCGGCCACCGGCCGGGCCTGAGCGAGGCCGCCGAGCCGCTGCTCGTGCTTGCCTCGCCGACGGCGGGGCTTTGCGGCGTGTTCGACGGCCTGGCCCGCGGCGGAGCGGAGACGGCCGGCGGCCAGGCGGGCATTCGCAGCGGCGCGCTTGTCGCCGCCCTAGCCGCCCGGGAGGCAGTCCGCTCGCGCACCGACCTGCTGTCCGTACAGCCGCGAGCGTGGCACGCGAGCACCGAGGGGTCGGACCGGTACGTGGAGCAACCGCCATGCGGTCCCCGGCCCGATTTCACCAGCGAGCTTCTCGCCGCGATGCAGCGGAAGCTGGCGGAAGGCGGCGCGGGGAACTCGGGCGTCAAGAGCCGTCTGACCCAGACCCAGCCGGCGACGATGGCGGCTGCGTGGTTCGACCTGGACGCCGGTGAGGTCACCGCGGCGTGGGCCGGTGACTCGCGGGTCTACCTGCTGATGCCGGCGTCTGGCCTGCGGCAGGTAACGACGGACGACCTCCAGACAGGCGCTGATGCCCTGCAGAGCCTGACCGAGGACTCGCCGGTCTCCAACAGCATCAGCGCGGGCACGGACTTTACGATCCACGAGAGGCAGGTCAACTTCGATGCGCCGGCCGTTCTGCTCACGGCATCAGAAGGTTGCTTCTCGCGCGCGGCGACTCCGCTGCATTTCGAGATCATGCTGCTGTCGAGCATGAACGGAGCCCTGTCCTGGCAAGACTGGCAGGAACGGCTGCAAGCGGCCATCGAGGATCTGGCCGACGGCGGCGCTACGCTGGCGGGCTTCGCTCTCGGCTGGCGGGACTTCAGCGAGTGCCGTGAAGCCTATGCGCCACGCCTGCGCCGGTGCGCGGACCAGGCGAGAGACTACGACGCACGCGCCACGCAGGTATCCAGGCTCCGGCAGAACCTGGAATCCGCCGCGGCGGGCCTGGCGACGGCCAGGCAGCAGTTGTGGGACGAGTACCGGGCCTCGTACGAGAGCCTGCTCTCGACGGGCGTGCGAGACGTGTCGAGGGGGACCGGCCGGCCGCCGGCCGCGCCCGTCGCGGCCGGTGCGGGCTCGCAGTCCGCTGGCTCCGAATCGCCCCCCTGACAGCGGCAGCAGGCCACCAGGCCGGCCTGCGTGGCTCGTTCTGTGTCGTGTTACTGCCCTGATGGGGCCTGGCTGGCGCTGGCCTGCTGAGCGGGAAGCGCACGTTGGCGGGCCGCGTGCGGCGGCAGCCACCGGAGGTGTTGACTAGCGGCATGTCTGTCGAGGGTGAGTACGAGCCGAGCCCGCAAAAGTGGGTCCGTGACCAGGTCGAGCTGTACGAGGGCTCAGGCGGCACGCAGGGCACGACGCTGCGCGACACCGGCCTTCCCGTCGTGATCATCGCCAACCGCGGGGCGCGCAGCGGCAAGCTGCGCAAGACGCCGGTGATGCGGGTCGAGCACGACGGCCGCTATGCCGCGGTGGCATCCCAGGGGGGTGCGCCGTCCCATCCGCGCTGGTACTACAACTTCCGCGCGGATCCGCGCGTCGAACTGCAGGACGGCCCGCACAAGCAGGAGATGATCGCGCGGGAGACCACGGGAGACGAGCGCGCGCAGTGGTGGGAGCGCGCGGTCGCCGCGTACCCGGCCTACGCCGAGTACCAGCGGAAGACCGCGCGCCAGATCCCGGTCTTCGTCCTCGAACGCGCCGACGCGAGCTGACCGCCGGCAGTGCCAGGCCGGCGCGGCCCGGGCGGCCGAGCGGGCCGCTGCCGGGAAGACCGGCTTTGCCGGCGGCGTCAGAACGGTCAGCAGCCCGGTGGCGGCCAGCACCGCGGCGAGCGCGGCGATCTCCAGCCTGGTCGCGAGCGGGAGCCCGGCACCGGGCTCGGATGCGTGCCGCAGCCCCGCCCGGCTGGCCAGGGCCAGCCCGGCCACCACCGCGACGAGCGCCGCCTTGGCGATCAGGAACCGCCCGTAGGTGGTCGTCAGCAGCGATCCCACCGGCACGAGCAGCAGGGCCGAGACCACGCCGGTCACCACGACGACCGCGAGCAGCCAGGCTGCGGCCGTGCCGTAGAGCCGCAGCAGGCCGCGGGCGGCTTGCGGGCAAGCCCGCCAGGCGACCGCGGCGCGGGCCGTGTACACCAGCAGGCCGGCCCAGAGCACGGCAGGCAGCAGGTGGCAGTAGGTGAGCAGCGCTCCCGCCGCCGGGATCATGCCCTCCGGGTGAGCGCGTACTCCCTCGGCCAGCACGACGCCGAGCAGCGGCAGCACGCTCCAGCCAGGCTGCCGGAGCCGGAGCAGGATCGCGGCGAGCGCGAAGCAGGCCAGCTCCGCAGCCGCGACCACGCCGGTGGCCCTGGCGCCCAGGCCTGCTACCGGCGGGCGGGCCAGGCTCGCCGCCACGCCCGGACCCGCGAGCGCGGTGACCAGCAGCGCAGCGCTCGCCGCCAGGCCGACGAGCGAGCCGCGCAGCGCCCAAGGGGGCGGCAACGGCGCGGGCGCAGCAGGCGAGTCCTGCCGGGCAAGGTACTGCCGGGCGAGCCCGCGCCCGGCCAGCCCGCCGATGGCGATGGACAGCCCGACAAGCAGCAGCCAGCGCTCCGCGCCGGTCAGCCAGGGCGCCGGAGTGGTCAGCGCGACCGCAGCCGGGGAGGCGGAAGCCGCAGCCGGGGAGGCGGAAGCCGCGGCCGGGGAGGCGGAGGCCGCGGCCGCGCTCACTGCGCGGCCAGGCGGGCCAGCGATGCGGACTGGAGCATGACGACAAGGTTAGGCGCGCCTGCCGGTGAGTCTTAGCCGGTGCTAGCCTTGCCCTGGAACCGGCGCGAAGGTGCCGCCAGCGAGGCTTAGAGTTCGGCTTCTGTTCAATTCCCGGATGCATACGTCCGCGATGCTTTTCGCCCGGCGTTGCTAGACCCGGAGATAGCTCGGGGGAAGAGGAGATGATTCGTGGCTTTCCGCGGGGCAACCGGATGCATGGTGCGCAGCGCGGTGGTGGCATGAGCTCGAGCCGCCAGGCTGCGGTCGGCTCCCGGTCCGGCGGGCTGGCTAGCAGCACGAAGGTCGGCCCCACTCGTCTTGTCCGGCTGCGCGATCCGAGGTTCCTGCTCTCGTCCGCCAGGCGGGCCGGGCGGACGTCCCTGGTGGCCGCCCGCATGCCAGCCAACGCGGCGGGGATGCTGCCGGGCCTGCTGATCGTCGGCGGCCAGCGCTGCGGCACCACGTCGATGACCCGCGTGCTCAGCCAGCACCCGGCCTTGTTCAACGCCGCAATGCACCTGGAGGTGCACTACTTCGACAGCGCGTACGGCCGCGGGCTGGCCTGGTACCGGAGCCACTTCCCGCTCCGGGCATCCGCGCGGCTGGCCGCCCGGGCAGCCGGGGCGGCTCCGGTGGCCTTCGAGTCAAGCCCGTACTACATGTTCCACCCGCTGGCCGCCGAGCGGATCTCCCGCGACCTGCCCGGCGTGAAGCTGCTGGTGATGCTGCGCGACCCGGTGCAGCGCGCCTATTCCGGCTACGCGCACGAGGTGTCCGGCGGCCACGAGAGAGAGATCTTCGAGCGGGCACTCGAACTCGAAGCCGGCCGGCTCGACGGTGAAGTCGAAAAGATCATCGCCGACCCGTCCTACGTCAGCTTCAGCCACCAGCACCA
>Ga0302325_10007782_pt1 | contig 23677 bp, 12 predicted proteins | sample Palsa_T0_2_FD_201948 | JGI IMG/M metagenome (GOLD analysis project Ga0302325, IMG submission 201948) | Peat permafrost microbial communities from Stordalen Mire near Abisko, Sweden - Palsa_T0_2 | ecosystem: Environmental > Terrestrial > Soil > Palsa > Peat permafrost | place: Sweden: Abisko... | reverse complement strand
CGACCGTGGCCGAGGCGTTCCGCGGTCTGGATGACGAGCGCGACGCCCTGCGCTCCCTCGCCGAGGCTCAGGAGGCGGCGACCGCGTTCCTGGGCCACTACCGCCGGTACGCGAAGGTGGCGGCCAAACGCAAGGCCGCCGGGCCGAGGCTAACGCAGAGCCGCTACGAAGGGCTGGGCCGGGATCTGGCCACCGCCGAGGAAGCCTTCACCGCCGCTCAGCAGCAGCTGGGCGAGGCGCAGGGCGAGCTCGCGCACCTGGAGGAACAGCGCACCGAGCTGGCAGCACGCCAGGGCGCGCTGCAAGCCGATCCCGCGATGCGCGATGCCGAGCGGCTCGAGCAGCTCCGCCAAGACGCCGACCGCAGGGAGAAAGCGGCGCAGGTCCAAGAGGCTGACCGGGACCGGCAGGCCGGCCAGGTCAGGCGGTACGCCGACCGGGCGGCCCAAACCGCGCATCGGGCCGGCACCGGGCGAGACAAGCTCACCCAGGCACTGCGCGACGCCGCGACCACGGCCGCCGACGCAGGCTGTGCCCCGCAGCACCAGGCAGCGGTCGCGGCACTGGACGGCCCGGACCGCGCAAGCGGCCCCGATGCCTTCCCGCCAGCCGACCAGGCCGGCGGCGGGCACCTCGAGGTCGCTGCCTACCTCGATGCCCCCGAAGCGCCCGCGGCCGACATTCTCGCCCGGGCCAGACGGGACGCCCAGGCCATCGCCGACCGGCAGGCGCGGGCTATCGCGCAGCTAGAGCGGCTGCTCGCCGACGTCGCCGGAGCGCGCGGGCAGCTACATGCCGCACAGGAAGCCGAAGACAGGCGCTCGGCTGAGGTCCAGGCCGCGGCGGACCGGGTTACGATCGCGGACCTGGCGGTAGAGGAACGGATGCGGCTGATCCTGGACGGCTACCGCTCATACCTGAGCGGCCTGGCCGAGCTGCGGGTGGCCGATCCCGACGAGCTCATCGCCGCGCTGGAATCCTGGGGCCTCACCGGCGAGGGCACGAACCCAGCGGCTGCGATCCTCGACGACGCCGTCCGCGTGACCGGTGCCGAACTTGGCCAGCTGGCCGGGGAACTCGGCAGCCAGCGGACCCGGCATGTGACGCGAGCGGGCGAGCTGACGGAGCAGATCGGCCGGCTGCGCGCAGGCGGCCACGACGCCCCGCCGGTTCCGCCTACGCGGGCACCAGGGATCCGCGACGGCCGTCCCGGCGCGCCGCTGTGGAGGGTGACCGATTTCGCGCCGGGCCTGGCCGAGGACGAGCGCGCCGGGGTGGAGGCCGCGCTCGAGGCGGCGGGGATCCTCGACGCGTGGGTGACGCCCGACGGGAACCTCGTCGACGGGGACGTGGTCGTGGTGTCCGGGCTTGCCCCCGTGGCCGGGGAATCGTGCGCCAGCCTGCTGGTGCCCGCGATCGACGGGGCCGATCCCCAGGCCGCGGCGTTGGGCGAAGTATCAGTCGCATCCGTTCTGAGGGCAATCGGACGTGAGCGGGGGACCGCCGGCGGCGGCGCGGCCTGGGTGACCACCGACGGGCGGTGGTCTAACGGGGTGCTGAGCGGCGCCTGGCGCAAGGACCAGGCCGGCTACATCGGAGAGGGAGCGCGGGAGGCTGCGCGGCGGACGCGGATCGAGCAGCTCGAGCGGGAGCTCGAGGCTGAGCGTGCGGTGATCGGGGGGCTCGACGCGGACCTGGCGCAGACAGCAGCGCGGCAGCATCGCCTCGCGGACGAGCACCGCAGTGTGCCGCCGGATGACGGGGTCCGCGAGGCGCACACCAAAGCCGCCGAGCGGCGCGAACAGCTCGCGCAGGCGCGCCTTGATCATGCGCAGACTGTCGCGCAACTCCAGCAGCGGCAGGGGGAACTGGCGGCCGCGCAGGCGCGGGCGGCGGAATTCGCGGCCGATGTGAGCCTGCCCGCGGATACCGGGGATCTTGCCGCGGTGCGAGACGGGCTGGGCGCCTACCGGGTAACGCTCGCCGCGCTCTGGCCGGCCGCCGAGGCGGCGCACGCCGCGATCCGCGCCGCGGCCGACGCCGAGAGCGAGTTCGCCGACAGCCGCCAGTTGCTACTGGAGGCGAGCGAGCGGGCCGCCGAGGAGCGGGGGGCGGCCGGTGCGGCGGCGTCGAGGTACCAGGAGCTGCTAGCGACCGTCGGCACGGCGGTCGAGGAACTGCAGCGGCGACTGGCCGCCGTGACCAATGCTCTCGGCCGGCTGAGGGCATCTGAGCGAGACGCCCGTCAGCGGGAGCAGGCCGCGCTTGAGGCCCGTGGCAAGGCGGACGGGAAACAGGGCGAACTGCGGACGCAGGTGGAGGAGGCGGCGCGGCTGCGGGACGACGCGGTGCGCGAGTTCCAGGCGTTCGCCGCCACTGGGCTGCTGCGGGTCGCGGTGACCTCGCTGGAGATCCCCGACACCGGTCAGCCGTGGGCGGCGACGCCGACGGTGGTCCTGGCCCGCGCCGTCAACGCCGAGCTCGACTCCGTGGACGACGGGGACGGGCCCTGGGACCGGGTCCAGAAGCGGGTGACCGAGGAGCACAAGCTGCTGGCGGACGCGATGGCCCGGCATGGACACTCCGCGGGGCTGACGCTGAGCGAGGGCGTCATCGTGATCGACGTGGTCTTCCAGGGCCGTAGCCACGACCTACCGGGGCTGGCCGGCGCGCTGGTGGCGGAGGTGGAGCAGCGGACCATGCTGCTGTCGGCGCGAGAGCGCGAGATCCTGGAGAATCACCTGCTTAACGAGGTGGCGGGAACACTGCAGGAGCTGATCTCAGCCGCCGAGGCCGAGGTCAGGCAGATGAACGACGAACTGGAATCGCGGCCGATGTCGACCGGCATGAAGCTCCGGCTGATCTGGCAGCAGGCCAGGAACGCGCCCGATGGACTCGACCGGGTCAGGCACAAGCTCCGGCAGACGATCGACGCGTGGTCCGCCGCTGACCGAGCGCTCGTCGGGACGTTCCTGCAGCAGCGGATCGCCACCGAGCACGCGGACAATCCGGCGGCCGGCTGGGCCGAGGCGCTGACGTCGGCGCTTGACTACCGGGGCTGGCATGAGTTCGTGATCCAGCGGTATCAGGACGGGCACTGGCGGTCCGCTACCGGCCCCGCCTCGGGAGGCGAGCGCGCGCTGGTGGTGTCCGTTCCGCTGTTCGCGGCGGCTTCGTCGCACTACAAGTCCGCCGGCAACCCGCACGCCCCGAGGCTGATCGCCCTCGACGAGGCATTCGCCGGGGTGGACGACGACTCCCGCGCCAAGTGCCTGGGCCTGCTCGCCACCTTCGACATGGACGTGGTCATGACCAGCGAGCGCGAGTGGGGCTGCTACCCGCAGGTGCCCGGACTTGGCATCTCCCATCTCGCCCGCCAGGACGGCGTCGACGCGGTCCTGGTCACGCCATGGCGGTGGGACGGCCGGGAACGCCGCCGGGCCGACCGGGCGACGGTGTGACCGACAGCGTGACCGACACCGCGGAGGACGGCACCAGGCTGCACCGCCTGCTCGGCGGCGAGCCCACCGCCTGGCTGGTCCAGCGGACGCGAGACCGGCTGGAGGCCGGGCGCCCGCTGACCGGGACCGTGACCCTGACCGGCGCGACCGTAGAGCAGCGGCGGGCGGTCGAAAGGCTAACCGGCCGGCCGCCCCGTTCCGGCACGTCGCTGTCGGTGTCGCTGCCCGAGGTAGACCGGGTCCTGCGCGAGAGCGGTGCCGCGCCGGGCGGGCTGGCCGAGGCCGTGGCGCTTCTCACCGGTCCGCTCCGGGATCGCAACCGCGACCGGGCAGCTACGGCATCGGCCTGGGCGGCCGCGTTCGTGCCGCTTGAGGAGGCCGTGGCGGGCCGCACCGAGCTAGCCGCCTGGCGGAGGTGGCTCGACGCAACCGGCGTCGTGCGCCGCCTGGCCCCGTCCCCTGAAGAGGCCCTGGCGCTACTTGACCAGGTGGCGGCGGTGCTGCGACGACTGCCATCGCGGGGCATACCGATCGGGCGGCTCGCTGCCGAATGCTGCGGCGACGCGCACGCCCTCGATGACGGTCGCCCGGCCGGGACGCTCGCCGTGTCCGCGGTCCGCGCGCTGGCCGGCCTTCCGTCCGCGGCTGACATGAGCGCCGACTCGCGCCGTACCGCGTGGGCCTGCGTGGGCGTGCACCTTGACGACCTCTCCTCGCTGGTGCTCTGCCTCGGCCTGCCCGGCGACAGCCGCACCGCTCTTGGCCAGGTGCTGGCGCTGCACCGGGAAACCGGGCAGCCAGCGGTGCTCACCCTCAGGCAGCTGCGCTGCCACGATGAGGCGCTATCGGCGGGACTCGTGCGGCTCTGCGAGAATCCCGTGGTGATCGCGGCCGCCGCGGACGAGCTCGGCAGCCGCTGCCCGCCACTGGTCTGCGTCGGCGGCCAGCCATCCGCCGCCGGATGGCAGCTACTTGACCTTTTGGCGGCGGGCGGCGCGGAGTTCCGCTACCACGGCGATTTCGACTGGGGCGGTATCCGGATCGCCGGCGCGGTTCGCCAGCGGGTGGGCCAGGGCCGGTCACGCTGGCAGCCGTGGCGGTACGACCAAAATGCGTATGAGGCCACGGCGTTGGCGGTGCATGCCGCGCGGCTGCCCGGGCTGACCGGCGACCCGGTCCCGACCCCCTGGGATCCGGGCCTGGCGGCCGCCATGGCGCGCCACGGTGTTCGCGTCGAGGAGGAACTCTCCCTGGACACCCTGCTCGCAGACCTTTGCGCGGAGACACCATCAGGGCAGCTGGAATAGCCGCCAGGGCACCGGCCAGGGCTTCCACGGGTGCGGCAGGTCCGCCTGAGGCGCGATCGTGATGGTAACGGCTGGCTGCTTCAATGACAGATTGAAAGACTGGAGGAATCGGCGATGGAACTGACGATGACCGACCGGCTGACGGATGCGCTCCAGCGCGCCGCAGCCGCGCACGGCTTGCACGAGCAGGAACTCGGCAGGCCTGACCCTGACTGGCCGCAGTGGTACGCCGAGCACATGACACGCACGCTCAGTGCGGATGGGTACCGGCTCACCAGGTCTGACCCGCACTAGCGATCAGCGCGATATGGTCCGCTCAAGGGGCGCCAGCGGCGCTCCTTCAGCGTTGCGCCAGTACCACCTATGCGAAGTCCCGCGCTGCGAAGGTATCTCGTAGCTGGTTGCGTGCGGTGATCCCGAGCTTGGGGAAGATGCGGTACATATGAGATTGAACGGTGCGTGGTGATAGATACAGCCGCTCTCCGATCATGCGGTTGGTATCCCCGGCCGCGGCCATCTGGGCGATCTGCAGCTCCTGCGGCGTCAGTTGCGTCCACGCCTCAGGCGAGCGCCTGTCGGGTTGATCCCCGCTGGCGCGAAGCTCCTGGCGAGCGGTCTCAGCCAGCTCGGGAAAGGCCAGCGCCCGGAAGCCGTCCAACGCCGCGTGCAAAGGACTGCGCGATTCCGTTACTCGCCGCTGACGGCGGAGCCATCTGCCGTACCAGAGAAGCATCCTGCCCCGGTAGCACGGCCAGTTAGCGAGGTCTGTTCCGAGCGCCTGCTGGTAGAGGGTTTCCGCAGCATCGTCGGTGGCGATCATCACCCGTGCGTACCCTGCCGTGGCACGCAGAAGGGAACCGGAAGTCCTGGCCGCCAGGTCTTCCAACTGCTCGAGATAGGCCTCGGCCGTGTCCTTATGGCCCGTATGAGCGGCGGCCTCGACGAGATCCGATAGTCCCCACGCGCCGATGAACGGATGGTAGGCGGCGTCGGCCGGGTCGAGCGTCCGCCGCAGATGCTCGAACCCCTCGGCATAATGCTGGTGTGCCACTGCCCCGCGACCGCGGGCGAACTGGACCAGGGCGAGCATCGGGGTCGCACCCATCGGCAGGATCAGCGCCTCCGCCTCGCGGGTCAGGGTTTCTGTCCCGCGCAGGTCGCCCCGCTCCGCGGCGATGGCTGCCTTCGCAAGCTGCGCGGCCACGACCGACCCAAGTTGACCGGTCTCCCGGGCCAGGGCGATGCCTTCCTCGGCAGCAGACACAGCCAGGGGTTCCCTGGCCAGGTGGACGGCCGCCCACGCCTGGTTGGTGAGCGCCTGGGCAAGTTCGCGAAGCTGACCTTGAGCCCGAAGTCCGTCCACGGCGACGGTGAGGAACATTAGCCCCAAGTCGTAAGCCCACACCGCGTTGGCCGCCAAGCCGATCAGATGCATTCCGGCAGGGTCTGAGAGGTCGGGCTTCAGGCGTGAAATGCGGTCGATCACGCTGCGCCCGTTTTTCACCGGATCAGCCTGGGCGAGGACTGCGAGCAGCCTCGGGTCGCTGTCTGGGACGGACATGCGCTCCGCTGCCGCCACGACCAGATCCCTTGTCTGGAGATCAGGATTCCACCGCCAGCAGCGCTTGGCGGCCACCTCCAGGGCATCCAGCGCACGGTTGGTCTCACCGATCGTTTGCAGTTGCCCGGCGATTTCCACCAGAGTGCCAATATTCGCCGTTCCCGGCCAGGTGTTTTCCTGCCGGAGTTCGAGTAGGTAGCGCAGCAACGTTTGTTCGGGTGGCCCGAGTGCGAGGAGCTGCGCGTCACGCACCAGGCCATTGCTAGCGTCGAGATCGCCGAGCTCATAGGCGAGCCAGGCGGCACGAAGGAGTAGCCGGCCACGCGGAAGGTCCTGGGTCGTGAGCCGCGCCGCACGTTCGAGTGCCGCTACGGCTACGCTCGCCGCGCCGCGACGCGCCGCCCGGTCAGCCATGGCCTCGAGCTCCACCGCGATCCGATCATCCGGGCCGTCCGATGAAGCCGCCAGGTGCCAGACGCCGCGATCGGGATCGCCGCGGTAGACCCGCGCCAGTGCCTTATGGACGGCCCGTCGTTCGGGAGCCAGGGAACGCTGGTAGACCGCGGATCGCACGAGTGGGTGGCGGAATCGTAGCCCGTCGCCATTGACCGTGACGGCCCCCGCCGCTTGAGCGTCCGCAAGCTCTGCGATCCCGGCCGTTCCGCCATTCAGTTCTTCGAGCATCGAAGCCGCAGCTAGGATCCGCTCCTGGTCGCCGCCGTCGTCGAGGGCAGCGACCAGCAGGAGAGTGCGAACGGACACAGACAGACCAGACAAGCGCGCGGCGAATGCGCGTTCCAGCCGTTCGGTGAGCGGCAGCGGTGTAGCCGGAATCGGATCGAAGCCGGACGCGAGCGCCCGCGGCAGCTCGGTTAGCGCCAGGGGATTTCCGCGCGCCTCGGCCAGGATCCGTCGGCGGAGGCCGGACGCGAGCCCCGGAGCGTTGGCGTCGAGCACCGCTGCCGAGGAGGCGTCGTTCAGCGGTTCAAGCCGGAGTTCCGGCAGCTCCGCCCGGTCGATCCACGGCGCAGACCCGTCGCGGACCGCAAATAGCATGACGATCGGCTCGAGCTCTAGCCGACGTGCCACGAACGTCAGGACGTTGCAGGTAGCGACATCCAGCAACTGGGCGTCGTCGATCACCAGCAGGAGTGGCGCCGCGGCCGCCATCTCTGACAGCAGGTCGAGCGAGGCCAACGCGATCAGGAAGAAGTCTGGCGCTGCCGCCTCGCGGAGACCGAAGGCGGCCTGTACCGCCTCTCGCTGGGGGCCCGGGAGCCGGTCGAGGGAGCCGAGAACTGGTCGCAGCAGCCGGTGCAGACCGGCAAAAGCGATGTGCGCTTCCGACTGAAAACCCGCGGTCATCAGCGTGGCCAGACCATGATCAACAGCGCGCCGCCGCGCCGCCTGGAGCAGCGCCGACTTGCCCATACCCGCATCACCGCAGACCACGAGCGCACTGCCCCGGTGGCTGGCCAGCATCAACCGCTCATCGACGAGGGCAAGTTCGCGCTCACGGCCCGCCAGCGCTTGTGCCGACATGACTCCGCCATTCCGGGAAACACCAGCGGTTAGTGACCTCGCAAAAGCAACCGCAAGGGCCCGCGTCCTTTCGGCTGAGACGGGCGTCCCCCGGCCATGGCCCACGTTACTGGCTCAACCGCCAGCGATCCACCCGCCGACCGCACCGGCTACATACTAAAGTGACGGTCGCGTCCTGGGAGGCCCCGCCGCGCTTGTGGAGCACTGGCCGCTGACCTGGCCTGGCGTTCAGGCGGCCCGTCAGGTGCTGCACAGCGCCTCGTGGAGCTGTCTGCGCGAGCTGATGCCGAGCTTCGGGTACACCTTGCGCAGGTGCCACTCGACCGTGCGCGGACTGATGAACAGCTCGGCGCCGATCTCGGGATTGGTGCGACCTTCACCGGCGAGCCGGGCGATCTGCATCTCCTGCGCGGTGAGCTCCTCGCCTGTCTCGGCGTCCTGCTGCTGGTGCACCGTCTCGCCGGTGGCCGCCAGCTCGCGGCGGGCGCGCTCGGCGAACCCCTCGACGCCCATCGCGGTGAGCAGCTGGTGGGCCCCGCGCAGCTGCTCGCGTGCGTCCACCCGCCGTCCGGCCCGCCGCAACCACTCGCCGTAGAGCAGGCGGGCGCGGGCAAAATCAAGGCGGACACGGGTCCGGCCGAGCCGCTCAATCGCCTCGGCGTACAGGTTCTCCGCCGCGTCGCCTTCGCTCAGCTGGGCGCGAGAGCGCGCCTCCATGCCCAGGGCCCAGTCGGTGCCGCTGGCGCGCGCCGTCTCCGTCAGCTGCTGCATGGCCTCGAGGGCCCGGCCGGCCTGCCCGCAGCGGACACCCGCCTCAACCAGCTCAGCCAGCGACCACACCCAGAACCCGAGCTGTTGCGGCGGGTCCTCGCACACCTGCCGGGCCGCGGCCAGCGCGTGCTCATACCGGCCCAGGCCGTTGCCCAGCACCGCGCTGGCCCACCGCGACACGGTCACCCAGAGTCCATCGCCACGCGGCACGACCTCACTCATGCGGGCGCCGATCAGCTCGTCGACCTCCTCCCCCTGGCCCGACAGCGCCGCGAGGGCGAGGGCACCGTAGGGCGCGAAGTTGCTCCCGGTTGCTTCCCGGACGGCTTTCATCTCCTCGACCAGGGACGCCGCCTCGGCCAGCTCGCCGGCGAACAGGTGCACGAAGACACGTGAGGCCAGGGCGAGGGGAAGGTCGCTGAGCGCGCCGGCCTGGCGGGCGACCCGCACGTGCCGGGTGGACAGGACGTGCCAGCTCTCGTCGTCCCACAGATCCGCGGCGGTGAGCGTCGCGAGCCAGAGCCAGCGCAGCCCATCGGCGGCCGAGACGTCCTCGCGGCAGAAGGCCCGGAGCGCCTGCCTGGAGATTGGCACCGCGGCCGTGTACCCGTCGGTGAACAGGACGGCGCGGCCATCTAGTAGCCTGTCGCCGTTGCGCGCCTGAGGTGACGGCGGTGCCCCGCGCGCGGCCCTGGCCACCTCCCGCACGCCGACGTCGCCGGCCAGCTGACCCGCGAACATCGTGGCGGAGAACGCCTCAAGATAGGTATCGCGGGCGAGTGCGGCATCGAGCGGTTCCAGTCGCCTGGCCGCCGCGAGCAGGAGCACCGGAGCGGCACCGCCCCGGCCCGAGGTGAACGCGATCTGCCCGCGCAGGAGATCCGCGCGGGCGCGCTGGAGTTCGTCGAGCGGGCCTGCCTCCGCCATGGCCAGCAGCCCAAGCGCAGCGCTGGCGGCACCAGCCTGGTGCTTGGCCTGCGCCGCGGCCAGCGCACGGGCCGACCGGCGCGGCCGTTCTGGGGTCAACGCGGCGGCCCGGTCGAGGAAGGCGGCCGCGGCGGCGAGGCCGCCGCGGGCCTGGGCCCGGCTGGCTGACTGCTCAAGCTCGGCGGCTACCGCCTCGTCGCGTCCTGCCGCCGCATGGGCGCGATGCCACGCCCGGCGGTCCGGATCCAGAACCGGGTCGGTGACCTCGGCCAGCGCCGCGTGCACGTCCCGCCGGTCCTGGACGGACGCCGACCGGTAGGCCGCCGAGCGGACCAGCGGATGCCGGAACCGCACTCGCGGACCGGACTCGATCAGCCCCGCCGTCTGGGCCGCGGCCACCGCGTCCCGCCCGATCCCGAGCCGCCCGGCCGCGCGCCACAGCAAGGTCACGTCGCCTGCCTGCTCGGCCGCCGCCGTCAGCAGCAGCCGCCTGGTCTGAGCCGGAAGCGGCTCAAGCCGCCGCACGAAACCCTGCTCGATCAGGTTGGCGAGCGGTTTCACGCCGGGCAGCCCGAACCCGCCCGCCAGCTCCGCCGGGGTCAGCCCGCGGGGCAGCTCGAGCAACGCCAGCGGGTTACCGCCGCTCTCGGCCACGATCCGGTCCCGCACCGCCTCATCCAGCGGGCCGCGCAGCGCCGCTCTGAGGAGCGCACGCGCGTCAGGGTCGCTCAGGCCACGGACCGGCAGCTCCGGCAGGCCCTGCAGCCCCTGTTTCAGCCTTTTCTCCGGCCTTTCCTCCGGCCCGCCGGTGCGCGCCGCGAACACCAGCGCGACCGACTCCGCCAGCAAGCGGCGCGCGACGAACGCGAGCGCCTGCGCCGAGGCCTGGTCCAGCCACTGCGCGTCATCGACCACGCAGACCAGCGGCTGCTCCTCGGCCACATCGGCCAGCAGGCTCAGCACCGCCAGCCCCACCAGGAACCGGTCAGGCGCGCCGCCCGCGCTCAGGCCGAACGCAGTGCCCAGCGCGTCGCGCTGCGGGCGGGGAAGGCGGTCCAGGTGATCTAGCATCGGCGCGCATAGCTGATGCAATCCCGCAAATGCCAGCTCCATTTCCGACTCCACGCCCGCCGCCCGGGCGATCCGGCAACCCTGCGCACGCGCCACCACGAACTCAAGCAACGCCGACTTGCCCGCCCCGGCCTCACCCCGCAGCACCAGCACCGCGCTGCGACCCGCACGCGCATCAGCCACCAGCCGATCCAGCGCCGCGCACTCACCACCCCGGCCCCGCAACCCAGACCCAGGATCGGCGATATCCGGCCGGCCGACGTCGGCGTAGATCCCCGTCAACGCGTCTTCGAACCCTTCGCTCACTTGTTCGTCCGAACGGCTCGAGATTGTCATAGTCACGGCCTTTGCGTGCGTTGCAGCTGACGTCCCGCCTCTGAGGGAACATCAGTCGCTCGTCAGGTTGGTCGTGCCTCCAGTGTCCGGTCGCGGGCAGAATGCGGCATCAGCCAAGTGGCTTAATCAGCGCTTTGTTCACCAGCCGGCGCCCGGCCGCGGCCCGGCCAGGGCACCGGCCAGGGCTTCCACAGGCGCGGCGGCCAGGGCCCCGCCGCGACCATGGTCACAGCGGCGTCAAAGATGCCACCTCACTTCGCACGACGAGACCGGAAGGCCGGAACATGACCACCTACCTGATCAATCACCTGCGCATACCCAACGGGGTTCCCAAGCCGGACGCCCTGGTGTACCTGGAGCACGTCGAGGCCACGTTCCTCCCTTACGGCGGCAAATGGCTCGTACTCGACGGCCAGGTCGAGGCGCTGGAAGGCGACTGGCCCGGCTCGGTCGTGCTGATGGAGTTCTCCGACATGGACACGGCGAAGAAGTGGTACAACTCGCCCGAGTATCAGGAGATCCTCCACCTGCGCACCGACAACACCATCAGCGACCTGATCCTGGTCGACCAGGTCGGCCCCGATTTCACCTCGGCCGCCTGGGCCCAGCAGATCCGCACCGTCATCGCCGCGGGCGCCGCGACCTGATCCAACGCCCAGCCCCGACCGCGCACGACGGCTCGTCAGTTCTTCTGGCGGGCCGTCTTGTCGTGGGCGACGGCTCCATCCGGCCGAAACCGCTGGCCAGGGCACCGGCCAGGGCGGGCACAGGCGCGCCGGGCTCACTCCAGGCGCGACCGTTGGCGCAGCGGCATCGACCGATGCCGGTTAAAGGAGGAACTCAGATCATGAACACGCAGACCTTCTGGAAAAGCGGGGGCTGGCGGGCAGGTGCCCGGCTCTGTGCCGGGGCCATCGCCATTGGCACTCTGGCGGCCACCGTCACCGCCATCGGCGCCAGCGCCACCACCACGACAGAGGCCGGCACCAGGGCCGCGCCGGTGGTCAGTACCGCAGGCGGCATCGTCCGCGGCCAGGCCGTCGGCACTGCCGATGAGTTCCTCGGCATTCCCTATGCGGCTCCGCCGGTCGGCCCGCTCCGCTGGCGGGCACCGCAGCCCGCCGCCCGCTGGACCGGCGTGCGAAGCGCGACCCAGTTCGGCGCCAACTGCCCGCAGCCGGCCTCGCCGTTCGGCATCGCCAGCACCTCTGAAAACTGCCTCTACCTCAACGTGTTCGCCCCGGCCGGCCCTCAGCAGAGCGGCGCAGGCAGGCCGGTCATGGTCTGGATTCATGGCGGCGGCCTGCGGATCGGCGAGAGCAACGACTACGACCCGGCCAAGCTGGTCGCGGACGGCACGCTCGTGGTCACCATCAACTTCCGGGAGGGCGCGCTAGGCTTCCTGGCCCACCCGGCCCTGGCCGGGCGCCCGGGCGGCTCGTCCGGGAACTACGGCCTGATGGACCAGCAGGCCGCGCTGCGCTGGGTGCAGCGGAATATCCGCCAGTTCGGCGGTGACCCGCGGAACGTCACGATCGCCGGCGAGTCTTCCGGCGGCCTGTCGGTACTGGCCCAGCTCGCCTCCCCCGGCGCGCACGGGCTGTTCGCCAAGGCCATAGTGGAGAGCGGCGCCTTCGCCCTGACGCAGACGCCGCTGGCCACGGCCGAAAAGGCTGGCGAGGCCTTTGCCGCCAAGGCCGGCTGCGCCAGCCAGACCGCTGCCTGCCTGCGGAGCCTGCCGGTGTCGACCATCGTGAACGACCAGGACAATAATCCGTACGGATACACGCCCGGGGTCGTCGACGGCACGGTACTCAAGCAGTCCATCGGGACCGCGCTCGCCAGCGGGCAGTTCAACCGCGTGCCCATCATCAACGGCACCAACCGCGACGAGTCACGGCTGTTCGTCGCCATCGACGAACTGACCGGGACACCGACCACGGCGGCGAACTACCAGGCCAGGATCGCATCAACGCTGGGCGTCCCCGCCACCGCCGCGGCGGCCATCGCCGCGCAGTACCCGCTGAGTGCGTACCCGAGCCCGTCCGTCGCCGTCAGCGCGGCCGACACCGACGCGATCTTCGCCTGTCCCGCGCTTCAGGTGGACAAGTGGACATCGAAGTACGTGCCGACGTATGCCTACGAATTCAATGACGAGAACGCGCCAGAAAGGTTCCTGCAGCCGGCCAGCTTCCCGTACGGCGCGGCGCACGAATCCGAGCTGCAGTATCTCTTCGGCCTGCCGAACCCCCCGACCATGTACCCGGGCACGCTCACCGCGCCACAGCAGCAGCTGGCCGCCAGCATGCAGCGCTACTGGACGAACTTCGCCGCCCAAGGTTCGCCGTCCTCAGCGGGCCAGCCTGCGTGGCCGGGCTTCAGCAGCGACAGCCAGAAGATGATCTCGCTGGTGGCGCCTCGGCCTGCGGTCGAGACGAACTTCGCGGTAGCGCACCACTGCGCGTTCTGGGCTGCCGCCAGCTAGCCCCGCAAGATCTCAAACGAAGGCACCGCGGGCGGTGCCGGCCATCCAGCCGACGCCACCTTCGGGCCCCAGTGCACCGACCAGGGCGCCGACAGGCGCGCCCGGGCCGCCCGGAGCGCGACGCTGAGTACCAGTGCCGCTGGCACAGACAGAAACCGCTTTCATCCGAACAAGGAGTTCCCGTGTCAACACCAGCCACCATGACCGATACCACGGTCCATCCCTTCCGGGCCGACGTGCCCGACGAAGAAATCGCTGACCTTCAGCGACGCATTATCGCGACGCGCTGGCCATCCCAGGAGCTCGTCGCCGATCGGTCGCAGGGCGTACAGCTAGCGACGATCCAGGAGCTCGCCCGCTACTGGGCGACCGATTACGACTGGCGCACGTGCCAGGCGAAACTGAACGCGCTCCCGCAGTTCACCACCGAGATCGACGGGGTCGCCATCCACTTCATCCACGTCAAGTCGCCGCATCAGAACGCCATGCCGCTGATCATCACGCACGGCTGGCCCGGCTCGGTCATCGAACTGCTCGAGGTCGTCGGCCCGCTCACCGACCCGCCCGCGCACGGCGGCCGCGCCGAGGACGCGTTCGACCTCGTGCTTCCCTCCCTGCCCGGATACGGCTTCTCCGCCGAGCCGCCCGAGATCGGCTGGGATCCCGGCCACATCGCGCGGGCCTGGGCCGAGCTGATGCACCGCCTCGGCTACACCCGGTACGTCGCCCAGGGCGGCGACGTAGGCTCCGCCGTCACCGACGCGATGGGCCGCCAGGCACCCGAGGGGCTGCTCGGCATCCACCTCAACCTGCTCCTGGCCGTGCTGACCGGCAGCCCGACGCCGGCCGAAACCGAGCAGGAACGCGCGGCGCTCAACGCGCTCGGCACCTTCACCACGAGCGGCAATGGCTACTTCATCGAGCAGGCCACGCGGCCGCAGACGATCGGCTACGCCCTGCTGGATTCACCCGTCGCCCTGGCGGCCTGGATGATCGACCACGACACCGACAGCTACCAGAAGATCTCCCGCGTCTTTCTCGACAAGCAGCCCGCGGGCCATCTCACCCGGGACCGGATCCTCGACAACATCACGCTGTACTGGCTGACAGGCACCGGGGCCTCGGCTGCCCGGGAGTACTGGGAGACCGGGCAAGCCCTCGCGTCCGGGCAGGTTCCTCCGGAGGTCACGATCCCGGTCGGCTTCACCACCTTCCCCGGCGAGATCTGGCCGGCCCCGCGCAGCTGGGTCGAGAAGGTCTACCCGACCCTGAGCTACTTCCACGAGGTCGACAGGGGCGGTCACTTCGCCGCCTGGGAAGAGCCCGAGGTGTTCGCGACCGAGATCCAGGCGGCGTTCCGGTCACTGCGCTAAGGCCAGCTCGACCTGGGAATTTCCGGGGGGACGGCGCGCAGAGCGTGAACCGTCCCCCCGGCACACGCGGCAGCCGCCCCTTATATGCCAGCCCACTAGATCTTCAGAAAGGGAAATCATGTCCCAGTACACCGCCCCCAATCTCTCCATCACTTCCGCCAACGGAACGAGTTACGCATACCGCCGTTTCGGTAAGGCAGACACGATTCCCGTGGTCTTCCTCCAGCACTTCCGGGGAAACCTCGATAACTGGGATCCGGCCCTCGTCGACGACATCGCCGCCGAGCGTGAAGTCATCCTCGTCGACAACAGCGGAGTCGGTCTTTCCACGGGCGCCACCCCGGGCACCGTCGACGGGCTCGCCCGCGACATCCTCGCCTTCGTCGACGCTCTCGGCCTGGAGAAGATCGACCTATTCGGCTTCTCCACCGGCGGATTCGTGGCGCAGGAAGTCGTCTTGCTGCGGCCCCGCCTAGTGCGCCGGCTGATCCTCGGCGGCACCGGCCCGCAGGGTGGCCGCGGATTCCATAACTGGAGTGAAGAAATCGGCGGGCACGCCTACAAGGATGTCCAGGGCGCCGAGGACGGGCTCTATCTCTTCTTCTCTGCGACCGAGACGAGCCAGGCCCGGGGCAAGGAGTTCCTGGGCCGGATCTTCACCCGCGAGCAGGACCGCGACGAGACTCCGGCCCTGGCCGTGCGCGACGCCCAGGCGGAAGCGATCAATGACTGGGGCATCCCCGACATGAGCAAGCTCGCGCGGCTGGCCGGAATCACTCAGCCAACCCTTGTCGCCAACGGCAACAACGACATCATGGTGCCGACCGTTAACTCCTACCTTCTCGCGGGCCATCTCCCCGATGCCGAGCTGATCATCTACCCGGACGCCGGCCATGGCTTCCTCTTCCAGTACCCGCACGAGTTCGCAGCCGAAGTCAACCACTTCCTTACGGTTCTTTAGGAGCAATCATGCTCACCATCCTGGCCGGTGATTCCCCCACGGCGGCCACCCGCCACCGCGCATCCCCGGCCCTGGCGTTCGCCGGAGTGACGCTCTCATTCCTGGGGCTCTTTCTCGCGGCGGGGGCACCATCGCCTCTCTTCCGCCTGGAACAGCAGGAATGGGGATTCCCGGTCTGGCTACTCACGATCGCCTTTGCCATCTACGCCGTAGCGTTGCTGGCCACCCTCCTCGTCGCCGGGTCTTTGTCCGACTACATCGGTCGGCGGCCGGTGCTCATCGGGGCACTCGGCGTCGAGGCTGGCGCAATGCTGATATTCCTCTTCGCGCCGAATATCGGCTGGGTGATCGCCGCCCGTACCGTACAGGGCATCGCAACAGGGGCGTCCGTCAGTGCGTTCACTGCCGCGGCGGCCGAGTACGCGCCGGCCCGGCATAAGAAGCTCGGAGTGCTAGCGGGCAGCGTGGCTCCCGCGGCGGGCCTCGGCCTCGGCGCTCTCATGGCCGGCATCGTCGTGCAGTTTACCGGAGCGCCGAGTTCCGTCATTTTCACATTTCTGGCCGTGTTCTTCGTTCTCGGCATGATCGTCGTTATCGCATCTGACGAAACCGTCGCGCGCCGTGGTGGCGCCCTGCGGTCGCTAACCCCGCGCGTCTCGGTTCCGCGGCTGGCGCGCTCGGAGTTCTTCGCCAGCATTCCGGTACACATTGCCACCTGGATGCTCGGAGGCCTCTATCTCGGGCTGGTCCCCTCGATCATGCACAGCGTCTTTGACGTAGACAGTGGCCTTGTCACGGGCCTCGCGATCCTGGCCCTGTCGGGCACCGGAGCGCTGGCCGGATTCCTCTTCGGCTTCACTCCGGCGCGGTCAGCCGTGATCCTCGGCGGGTCATTGACGGTCACCGGAACGGCCGTCACCCTGTTCTCCATTATCAGCGGCCTGCTACCGTTGTTCTTCGTCGGCAGCGTCATCGCCGGCGTTGGTTTCGGTGCCTCGTTCTCCGGAGCCCTGCGCATCATCGCCCCGCTCGCCGAGGCTCACCAGCACGCGGAGCTTTTTGCCGCCATTTACGTAGTGAGCTACCTGTCCTTCAGCTTGCCGGTCGTCGTCGCCGGCCTGCTGGTATCAACGGCTGGCATCAAGGCCACGGTCCTCGTCTACGGAGGAACGGTGATCACGGCAGCGCTAGCCGGGCTGATCTGGCAAGCCAGTCTCGGCTGGCGCGCGGAGAAGCGCTCAAGGCCTGACTGGCCGCACCGAACCACTTCACCGGCTCATACACAGGCGTAGAGTACGAAACAGACCCGCCGGGCACAACGAGCAACCGCCGGACGGCTACCGGATGTTGCGAGGCGCCGATGGCCAAGCGCAGAGGTGGTCGCTAGTGTCGGTTGGGATGTCTAGCCCCAGCAGTGATCCTGGCCGTGGCCTACGTGGCCGGCCGCCGGGACTGCGCGGCCGACGTAACCAGTGCGAGATGCTGGATCAACTGCTGGCCAGTGCGCGGGCCGGCGACAGCCGGGCGCTGGTGCTGCGCGGCGAGCCGGGCATCGGCAAGACCGCGCTGCTGAGCTACTTGCTGGGACGCGCGTCCGGATGCCGTACCGCCCGGGCGGTCGGCGTCGAGGCCGAGGCGGAACTCGCGTTTGCCGGGCTGCACCAGCTGTGTGCGCCGTTCCTCGATCGGCTCGATCACCTTCCCGGACCGCAGCGCGACGCGCTCCGCACGGCGTTCGGTCTGCAGGTCGGCGACGCCCCGGACCGCTTCCTTGTCGGGCTGGCCCTGCTGAGCCTGCTGTCCGACGTGGCCGAGGAGCAGCCGCTGGTCTGCGTGGTGGATGACGCGCAGTGGCTCGACCAGGCCTCGGCGCAAGCGCTCGCGTTCGTCGCGCGCCGCCTGGCGGCCGAGTCTGTCGTCCTGGTTTTCGCGGTGCGCGAGCCCGCGGCCGAGCGCTACCTGACCGGGCTGACCGAGCTGGTAGTACCCGGGCTGGTCGATGGCGAGGCGCGCGCTTTGCTGCTGTCTGTGATCACCGGTCCGATGGACGAACGAGTCCGCGACCGGATCGTGGCCGAGACCCGCGGAAATCCGCTCGCCCTGCTGGAACTGCCGCGCGGCCTGACGCCTCAGGAGCTGGCGGGCGGGTTCGGGCTGCCCGACGCCGCGGCCCTGTCGGGCCGGATCGAGGACAGCTTCCGGCGGCGGCTGGAACCGCTCCCGCCGGCGACCCGGCTGCTGCTCACGGTGGCGGCGGCCGAGCCCATCGGCGATCCGGTGCTGATGTGGCGGGCCGCCGACGAGCTCGGCGTCGAGTCCGATGCGGCGTTGCCGGCGGTCGAGGCCGGACTGGTCGACTTCGCCGGACACGTGCGGTTCCGCCATCCGCTGGTGCGATCCGCCGTCTACCGGGCGGCGTCGCCCGAGGAGCGCCGCAACGTCCACCAGGCCCTGGCGGACGCCACCGATCCCGGTATCGATCCCGATCGCCGGGCGTGGCACCGCGCCCACGCGACATCTGGCCCGGACGAAGAGGTGGCCGACGAGCTCGAGCGCTCGGCCGTTCGGGCCCAGACGCGTGGCGGCCTGGCCGCGGCGGCTGCCTTCCTCGAAGAAGCCACCCGGCTGACGCCCGACCCGGCGCGCCAGGCCCAGCGTGCGCTGGCGGCCGCGCTGGCCAAGCATCTGGCCGGCGCACCCGACGCGGCGCTCGCGCTGCTGGCCATGGCGCAGGCGAGGCCGCTTGACGACTTGCAGCGCGCCCGGGTGGACATGCTGCGTGCGGAGATCGCGTTCGCCTCGCGGCGGGGTAGCGACGCTCCGCCCTTGTTGCTGAAGGCCGCGCGCCAGCTCGAGCCGCTGGACCTCGGACTCGCCCGCGAGACCTACCTGGAGGCGTTCACGGCCGCGGTGCTGGCCGGCCGCCTGTCCCGTGGCGCGGACGTGGCGGAGGTGTCACGAGCGGCGCGGCTGGCACCCGCGCCGACGGCACCGCCCCGCGCGGCCGATCTTCTCCTCGACGGCCTGGCTCTGCTGGTCACGGACGGCCGCGCGGCCGGCACACCGCTGCTCAAACGGTCGCTGAGCGCTTTCCGCGGCCAGGACATCTCCGCCTCTGAAGGGCTGCGCTGGCTGTGGCTCGCCGGACGCGTGGCCGATGAGCTGTGGGACGACGAGAGCTGGGAGGTGCTGTGCACTCGCCATGTCACCCTCGCACGGCAGGCAGGTGCGCTCACCGTGCTCCCGATCGCGCTGCGGTCCCGCATCTTCGTGCACGTGTTCGCGGGCGAGCTGGACGCGGGCTCGGCGCTGATGCAGGAGGTGCGGGCGGTCACCGAGGTGACCGGGACCCAGCTCGCGGCCTACGGCGCCGTGGCGCTCGCGGCCTGGCGAGGTCGCGAGGCCGAAGCCGCTGAGCTCATCAGGGCCACTATCGACGACGTGACGAGCCGTGGCGAAGGCATGGGGCTGAGTATCAGCTATCACGCCCGCGCATTGCTCTACAACGGCCTCGGCCGCTACGCCGAAGCCAGGACCGCGGCCGAGCAGGCAGGCGAGCATGGCGATCTGGGGATCTTCGCGTGGGCGCAGACCGAGCTGGTCGAGGCGGCCTCCCGGAGCGGCAGGCCCGAGGTCGCGGCCGCCGCCCTGGAGCGGCTCGCGGAGACGACGCGCCCGGCCGGCACCGACTGGGCGCTGGGCATAGAGGCCCGCTCGCGAGCGCTGCTGAGTCAGGACGACGCCGCGGAGGACCTCTACCGCGAGGCGATCGAGCGGCTCGGCCGCACCCGCATTCGCGTCGAGCTCGCCCGTGCTCACCTGCTCCACGGCGAATGGCTACGCCGCCGCGGGCGTCGCGTCGACGCGCGCCAGCAGCTGCGTACGGCCCACGAGATGTGCACCGCGATAGGCCTCGAGGCGTTCGCGGAGCGCGCTCGCCGTGAGCTGCTGGCCACCGGCGAGACGGTCCGCTCCCACGGAGCCGAGGCGCGTGAGGAACTCACCGCCCAGGAGGCGCAGATCGCCAGGCTCGCCGGTGAGGGGAAGACGAACCCGGAGATCGGCGCCGAGCTGTTCATCAGCCCGCGCACGGTCGAGTGGCACCTGCGCAAGGTGTACCCCAAGCTCGGCGTCAGCTCCCGCCGACAGATCCGGGAGGCGCTCGCTGACGCGGCGCGGACCTAGCCGCATCTTCGTCCCGACACACAACTAGGTGGACCGACATCGACACGCAGTTCGACGAGCTCACCATCGCCGCCTTCCACGCCGCGCTGCGGAACGGTGAGCTGACCGCCGCTGAACTGGTCGACTGGTACCTGGCCAGGATTGCCGCGCACAACATGGCCGGCGCGAAGCTCCAGGCTGTGGTGACGGTGAACCCCAGGGCACACGATGAGGCTGCCGCTCACGATGAGTCCTTCGCGGCGACCGGGAGGCTCTCGGGACCACTCCACGGTGTGCCCGTGCTGGTCAAGGACCAGGCCGAAACGGCTGGCCTGCGCACGACGTTCGGCTCGATCCTGTTTGACGCTTACGTGCCGCAGTCCGACGCGACCCTGGTCACGAAGCTCAGGGACGCGGGCGCGGTCATCCTGGCCAAGACGGCCATGTGCGACTTCGCGGCGGGCTGGTTCTCCTCCTCGTCGCTGACCGGTCACACCAAGAACCCCTACGACCCGGCGCGTGAGTCCGGCGGCTCCAGCGCGGGCACGGCCGCGGGAGTAGCCGCGAACTTCGGGCTCGTCGGGATCGGAGAGGACACCGGCGGATCCATCCGGATCCCTGCTTCGTTCAACAACCTCTTCGGTTTGCGGGTCACCACCGGGCTGATCAGCCGCACCGGGTTCTCGCCCCTGGTGCATTTCCAGGACACCCCAGGCCCGATCGGGCGAACGGTCTGCGATGTCGCGACGCTGCTCGATAGCATCGTCGGCTACGACCCGCAGGATCCGTTCACCGTGACGGCGTCGGCTGCCCCCGTCATCGGCGGGTACGCTCGCGCGCTCGACGCCGACGTTCCGCTGGCCGCCTGGCGGATCGGGGTACTGGAAACAGGCTTCGGCTCCGACGAGAATCCGGACGCCGCGCCGGTCAACCGCGCCGTCCGGGCGGCGGTGGCCCAGCTAACCGAACTCGGCGTGGCCACGACCCCGGAACTGGTGATCGACGACCTCGCCGACTGGATCGCCAACACCTCCGTCTACCTCCGGCAATCGAAGCCCGATCTTGACGACTTCCTCGCGCGGCGACCCCATGCGCCCGTGTCGAGCTTCATGGAGATCTACGACAGCCGGCAGTTCCACCCGCTGAACGACCTGTTCCACGGGATCGCCGCAGGCCCGAGTACGACCGACGGCGACGCGGAGTACCTGCGGCTCCGGCTCAACCAGGAGCACTTCCGGCGGTTGGTCCTGAACATCTTCGCCATGCACCGGCTCGACTTCCTGGTCTACCCCACCGTGCAGGTGCTCCCGCCGTTGCGCGACGAACTCGACAGCGAGAAGTACCGGGCCCTCGCCTTTCCCACCAACACCGTTATCGGGTCTCAAGCCGGGCTGCCAGCACTCACCATTCCGGTCGGCTTCACCGAAGGCAGCCTGCCCGTGGGAATGGAGTTGCTCGGCACTCCGCTGGCCGAGGCGAAGATGCTGCAGTTCGCCCGGGCCTGGGAGACCTTTAGGCAACCCCGACAGACGCCAGGGCTGAGGCCGTACAACGCGATTGAGCCACAGCGCTGACCCCAGGGGCGGCAGCTCATCCTCTGCGCATGGTCCGGTTCTTCCGCTGGCGGGTGCTCCTCGCCCGGAGCGACACCTCACAGGCCGCGGAATTTCGGCGCACTGAGCCCTATTCATCCTGAGACTTCACCTGGTGCTGGTGCTGGTGCTGGTGCGGTCTGGCAGTCGGCCGCTTCATGCTGGCGGTGCGGTGCGGTCCGGGCTCCGGCTGCGGGCGCTGCGGCGTATTTCGTTATCGTGGGCCATTGTTCCCCCTATGTAATCGTTCCAAAATTAAGTGAGTTTTCGGTGTGTCGCGGTGTTTTGCTGTGCTATCTGCGGAGGGGGCCGCGTGGCGGGGTGGCCGGGATGGTGATCCCGGCGGCGGCGGCGTAGGCTCGCAGGTCACTGGGGGTGCGGACGCGGACCGGGCCGGGGGCGAGGGCGGGGTGGCCGGTGCCGGGCAGGCTGGTGATGGCGTGGCCGGCCGGCGTGATCGTGGTGTGGTGGGCGCCGAGCAGCGCGGCGATGTGGCTGCAGGGCATGCCGAGCCGGTGGTGGCAGATCGCGGCCAGCAGCTGGGTTTCCAGGGTGTAGCGCAGGGGGCCGGCCGGCCCGGTCCGGGCCTTGCGGATGCGGCCGCGTTCCAGGTGGAGGCGCTGCTCGCGGGCGGCGGCGCGGGGCAGTTCGAGGCTGGCGGCCAGGACGGCGAGATCCTGGCGGGATAGGCCGGTCAGCTCCGGGCTGGCCAGCGCGCTGAGGACCGGGGCGAGGGCGGCGCGGGCGGCGGTGGCCGGCCCGGGCACGGGCGCCGGGCCGGGGTCCGGGGCGGGGTCCGGGGCGTGCCGCAGGGCCGGCAGGAGGGTGTAGTTCCATTCACCGTGGAAGCCGTGGCGTGTTAACGCGCGGTCCTCGATGGCGTGCATCTGCTCGTCGCTGACCTGGATCCCGGCCGGGTACCGGCTGTCGTCGAGCACCGCGGTGACGGTCAGCCCGGTGCTGGTCCTGACGGCGGAGATGGTGTTGATGATGACGTCGTGGCTGGTCAGCGGCCGGCCACGCCAGGCCAGGGTGATCTGGGAGAACAGCCGGTGCTCGATCTTGTTCCACTTGGAGGTGCCGGGCGGGAAATGGCACACGGTGATCTCCAGCCCGGACTGCCGCGCGAACTCCGCCAGCCCCGCCTTCCAGGCCCGGTTGCGCCAGCCGTTGCCCCCGCCGGCGTCGCAGGTGACCAGCAGCCGCTCCGCGTGCGGGTAGGCGTCCTGGCCGGCCAGCTGCCACCAGCGGCGGACCGACTCCACCGCGAACGCCGCCGTGTTGTGGTCGGTGCCCACGTTAACGAATCCGGTATCCGCGCCCACGTCGTAGACCCCGTACGGGATCGCGTGCCCCGCCTCGGCGTCCTCGAAGTCGTGGGAGCGGACCTTGACCGGGTCGCCCGTGCGCCGCCATTCCCGCCCGGCCTGCGCGTACTCCCCGACCCGCTCTTTCTTCTTCGCGTCCACGCTGATCACCGGCTGTCCGGCCGCCAGGTGCTCTTTGGCCTGGGCGGCGATGTACCGGAACTGGGAGTCCCGGTCCGGGTGCCGGCTCCCCTCCGTCACCCGGGCATTGGACTGCGTGCTGAACCCCGGCTCGTGCAGCAGCCGCCAGGCCGTCTGCGGGCTGCACCGGTGCCCGCCGGCGGCCAGCTCACCCGACAGCTTCTTCACGCTCCTGGTCGTCCACACCAGCGGAGACTCAGGATCTCCCCGGGTGGAGTCTTCCACCAGGGCCAGCAGCGCGGGCACCAGGCCAGGATCAGCCCCGGCGAGCTTCCTGCGGCCCCCGCCCGGCCGGCGGACCCGCCCCTCCGGCGCGGACTGCCCTGACTCCAGCTCCGCCGCCCCGTCCGCGACCGTCTGCCACGACGCCCCCGTCACCCTCGCCACCGCGCCGATCCCGCCGCCCGCGCCACCGCGCCCAGCGCCAGCCGCCGCGCTCTTTCATCTAGCGCCGGCAGCAGCAGCTCCAGCTCCGGCCCCATCAACCTCACGAGCTCCGCATTCGCGCCCGTACCGGAAGTATGGCGCCGACACGCCAGAAACTCAGGTTATTCAGGAACGATCACATCGGGAGTGCAACAGCCCACAACGATTTCGGAAGAGCTGGCTGGGGTAGCA
>Ga0302325_10007780_pt1 | contig 23682 bp, 16 predicted proteins | sample Palsa_T0_2_FD_201948 | JGI IMG/M metagenome (GOLD analysis project Ga0302325, IMG submission 201948) | Peat permafrost microbial communities from Stordalen Mire near Abisko, Sweden - Palsa_T0_2 | ecosystem: Environmental > Terrestrial > Soil > Palsa > Peat permafrost | place: Sweden: Abisko... | reverse complement strand
AACCTCGGGGCTGTTTCGAACTCGTCACCAGTTCGAGGATCAGCTTCCATGAAGCTTCGTTGGCAATTGCCGCCATGTGAGGAAACTTGCTCCAGTGAAAACGACCGTTGTTTTCGCCGGGCAGCGCTCGATCACCGGGAAGCGATTTAGCCTGCAACTCGAAGGCATCGAAGTCGTTGCTATCAAAGGCCGCGATCAGTATGCTGCGCACCTGACTGAAGTTGCGGGCAACTTTCAGTTCCTCTATCGCGCGGCGCACCGAGAGATTGTTGATTACAATCTGCCGCTGGTCGATGGTGCGCTGCGCCACTCGGCGCAGTTCGCCAAACTCCAAATAGTTCAGGTGCTGGACCCCCAGCCAGACGCCAGTGCCCACCACCGCCAGCACCAGCCCGAGCGTGCTGCCAGTGGGCCAAAGCAGAAACAAGCTGAGCATGGCAAACACAGCTGAGACGGCGTAGAGGACGGTCACCACCTGGCGGTGCGAAAAACCCTTCTGCAGCAACTTGTGGTGTATATGTTCGCGGTCAGCAGTAAAAATCGGACGTCCGCTGATGAGGCGCCGCAGGATCGAGAGCATGGTTTCCAGAATCGGCAATCCGAATGAGACCACCGGAATTGCGATGGCAACGAAAGTCGGCGCCTTTTGCTGTCCTTCGAGAGCGAGCGCGCTCAGCATGAAACCGATGAACAAGCTGCCCGAATCCCCAAGAAAAATCGTGGCCGGATTGAAGTTGAAACGCAGAAATCCCAAGATGGCGCCGGCTAGCGTGACGCTCATCAGGGAACCCAGCCATGAATGATTCACCAGCGCGCAAACAAAAAATACCAAGGTCGAAAACAAGGCCGATCCGGCGGCCAAACCATCCAAACCATCGATGAGATTAAAGGCGTTGGTGACCGCAACCACCCACAAAACCGTCAGGGGCAAGCCCAGGAACCACGGCAGCGAGTAGGACCTGAAGATCAGTGGCAGATCGAGGACGCGCATTCCTCCGGCAAACAGCATAGCGGCGGCTAGGGCTTGCACAGAAAACTTCAAATAGGGGCCGGCACCGTGGAGATCGTCGTAAATCCCTAAACAAAAAATCAGGCAGGCCGGGACGTAGATGCGCAGCAGTGTGATCGGAGCGAGTCCCTGGACCAGTCGCGGAAATAACGCAGAGAGTGCGAGCCAGACGATCAAACTGACCGAGAACGCCAGGAAAATGGCGACACCACCCAGGCGCGGAAGCGGCGTTTGGTGGACGTGCCGGCCATCATGGGGCCTGGAAACCCAGCCTCTGCGATTGGCCAAGTCCCGCACATTGCGCGTTGCCCCAAACGAAACAATGAGAGAGAACGCGAATAACCCAAAGAACAAGAACGTCAAAATCAGTGTTCCTTCCGACGGAAACGTTCAGAAGCAGTCGTCAAACCGCCGCTCTGCTGATGTTCCAGTCTTGTTATTGAGACAGGATTGCCGCACTCAGTGGCCCATGTGACAAATCCGATTTGTTTTTCTGGAACTATACAACTCCTCAACGTTCTTGAGCAAGAACTGCTTCGCGGAGTCCGCTGCTGTCCCATATCGCGCAAGCGGCGCTAACTTGATGGGCCTCTGAAGCGAAAAATTTTCCGCATCCCTGGCATTCTGTCAGTGCTTTTACGCACAAAGCGGGCACGCCTGGATTCTGAGGACACAGCGGTGAACATCATCGAGAGGCGATGAAACTGCAAATACTTTTCACGGCGCTAAAGCTGGGCTCTGCGCCGATTTTCGCGGGGTCGCGTGTGTTAGACTCGACGTACGCGTAACTCCAGGAGCCTCGTATGTCCGGCGGGAATCGCTGTCTTTTGCGAACCTCACTCGTGTTTTTTGTCGGTGTCTGCTGCCTTCGAGTTGTGGCTCAGACACCACCCCCGGCGGCGAACCAACCGCAACCGGTAAACGCGACCGACAGCACTTCGTCTTCTCGTATAGTCGCGAATTCCAACTCGAAGCTGGGCATCGGCGACCTCATTGATGTCACTGTCTACGGAGTGCCTGACCTCTCGACCAAGGCGCGCGTCAGTGGTTCGGGAGACGTCTATCTCCCTTTGATCGACTACGTTCACGTTGCCGACCTCACGACCGATGAAGCACAGGAGCTGATCCAAAAACGTCTCGAGGCGGGGGGCTTTGTCCGCAGTCCGCACGTTTCGATTTACGTGAACGAAGCCTCCTCCCAATCCATTACGCTACTCGGAGAAGTGGCTCGCCCCGGCTCCTACGCGGTTATTGGCGAGCGCCGGCTTTTCGACGTGATCTCGGCGGCGGGGGGTTTGACGGAGAAGGCGGGTCGCTATGTGACCATCGAACATCGCGGAGGCCAGAAGGTTGAGCTTCAGCTATCATCGAATTTGGCCGAAGATACTCAGAACAATGTGGAAATTCTTCCTGGAGATACAATCATTGTTTCCAAGGCCGGGATCGTTTACGTCGTGGGCGATGTGAACCATCCGAGCGGGTTTATGATCGAAGACAATAACTTGTCGGTTCTCAAAGCGCTGGCGCTGGCCGGGGGCAGTACGCGCACTTCCGCCTTGAGCAGAACCAGGATTCTGCGGCAGACTCCGAATGGGGTCCAGGAAATTCCCATTAACCTCAAAAAGGTACTCTATGCCAAGGCACCGGATTTGCCTTTGGTTAAGGGCGACATATTGTTTATCCCGGGAAGCGCAGGCAAAGCTGCGGCCTATCGCACTGCGGACGCAGCCATGTCGCTATCTACCTCTCTCGCGATCGTAGCGGTTGATCACTAAGTCCCGCCCCCACGAATACTCTTAGACTCGGCCATTGCCGTTAACCGATTTTCCGTTCTGGCGGCTCTGTAACCCTTCGAGCACCCCGATGTACTCCCGGGCCGTCTTTTCGCGGGAAAACCTGTTGACGATGTATTGCCGCCCGCTGGTTCCCATCTTTTGCCTGCGCTCGGGTTCCCCGGCCACGTCAAAGATCGCGTTCACCAGAGCGTGACTGTTGCCGGGTTCTGCAAAAATCCCCGCGCCGGCTTCTTGGACTATCTGGCGAGCCTGCCCGTCGACAGCGACAATCACCGGCCGTTCGCAGGCCATGTACTCCAAAAGTTTGGTGGGAATCACGGTCTTGAACAACTCGCTCTTCCTTAACATCACCAGGCAGACATCGGCAGCCGAAATATAAGTGGGAATACGTTCCCGCGGCTGCTGATCGAAGAACCGGATATTGTCGAGTCCGCGCCCGGCGGCCAGTTTGACGATCCGCTCTTTTTGCGCTCCCTCTCCGATCAGTAAGAACACCACGCACGGGAACGCCGTTTGCAGTTCTTCGGCGGCGGCGATCAAGGTCTCCAGTCCATGCGCATTGCCCATGGTGCCGATATAACAAATAACGAAACGACCTTCCAGCTTCAATTGTTTTCGCAATTCCATCGCTGCTGGTTCTAGACGGAAAATATCGGTCTCTACTCCATTTTCCACAACAGAAATCTTCCCCGCCGGAACATTCCAGTACCGGATCAGGTGGTCCTCAAAGGCTGGCGCCACGACCACCAACCGGTCGGCGCGACGGTAAAGAAATCCGGCAACGGCACCCAGGACGCGATGGAGCAATTTCCCTTCGCTGGATGCGCCGACGGCCGCCAGCGATTCCGGCCAAAGATCGCGCACCTCAAAGATAAAAGGAGCCCGCTTGCACCACGCCAGCCACCATCCCGCAAGGGCGCAGAGCAATTGCGGAGACGTGGCGATAACCACGTCGGGCTTGGGGAGAGCCAAACCGCTCAGCGCCGCTGAAACGCAGAAGGATGTGTAATTCAGAATTCTTTCGTGAGCTTTTCGGTTTGGAAGCGGCCACAGCCAGGTACGAACCACTCGTACTCCGTCGACAATTTCTGTGTAGTGAAGCCGGTGCAGGCGAGGCCGCCACTCGTCAGGTACGACCCCGGTCGGATGGTTCGGAAATCCGGTCAGGACCGTCACTTCCTGTTCCATCCGCACCCAATGCCGCGACAATTCGGCGGCGCGCGCCGCCGGCGCTCCCATTTCAGGCGGAAAATATTGTGAGACGTAAAGAATCTTCACGATGTGTATCGGAAACGGTCAGTTATGACAATCATCAGTTATGACAATCAGTAGTAAAGCAATTTGAAAACGCTCTTCTCGACGAAGGCGCGGACCCGGTTGCTGCGGCCTTGAGCATAGCTTTCCCACTTCTCGGCGACAGCCGCAAAACGGGCTTCCCCCGTCAGCTTAAACATTACGCGCAACTGTACGATATGCAACTGGTGATAAAAAGGGCTTGCCAGCATCTTCAGCCGCGTTCCAGATTGTTCATATAACGACCAGTATCCGGTATCAAATCGAGCTAGATTCCGAAGCAGCGTCTCCACGCCGCGATCGAAAATCCCCTTCGCTGAAGCGTCCTTCCTTGCCAGCCAGAAATCGAACACGCCCCAGAGTGCCCACAGGAATCCATTCAAGATGTGGGTCGGGGGGTCGACCACATACTCTTCGATCCATAAATCGTTTTTGTCATCTTCAAACAACACGCCACCTTCCGCGATGGGCCGGGTTAGCGCCACGAACGCTTTTCCAGCGGCGCATTGATACTCCGGGTTTCCCGTTCTCCCGTGCGCGCGCAACAGAAGCGAAACACCCTGTCCCTGCGCCAGCCCGGAATACCACGGCGCCTTGAGCGTGTCGCGATAGTCCCAATCAAAATGATGGTTCCACAGCCACAGCCCGTGAGCATTCTGTTCGAGGTTGGCGGTAAGCCAATCGGCAGCCTTGAGAGTCTTCCGCCAAGGCGCGTCGTCATTCGTCTCGCAAAAACGGTTGTAGTTAGCGAGACCCCACTGCGCTATCGCAATCGGATTGTATTGCACGCCGATCGCTCCGTGATAGTCGAGCATGGGAATGCCAGCGGCGTCGAAGGGACCGAGGTAGTCCGCTTTCTCGCGGAACGACATGTAATATTCGCCGAACTGACTGGCCGTAGCGCGCGGATTGATTTCGGGCACTTCATGCCAGAATGTCAACTGGCTTCGTCCGGAGGCAAGTCTCGAAAACAGATAGGCACTGAAGATACGCCGATAGTAATGCCAACGCGTGGCGAGGCTCACGATTCGACTTCCCAGAGAGTGGTGACCAGATCGGCCGACTCGACCGCAATGGTCGTTGCCGCCAGATAACGGGTGGAGTTCTCTCCGTCGGGCAGAAAAGCGTTGCCGTACTGGAAAAAACGCATCGGCAAGTTGTCCTTCTTCCAGCTAGCCAGGACCTGCCAGTTCGCACCGTCGCTCGAGCCCGAGATCTGCACTTCACGACTCTTGTTCACCACGCTAGGCTCGACCATCGTGGAAAAAAATAGAGCCTCTCCAGAACTTCGACCAACCTTGCAACCAAAGATCGAAGAGCTGGCAAGTTCGCCGAGCGGCCGAAGATTCTCTGCTCCATCGATCCGACAATCAAGCCGATACACGTGGTTCTGTTCGGAGGGCGTGTCCGTCGAAAAATAGAATCCATTTCGCGTAGGAATTCCGGCCACCGCCCGCGCCTGCTGGTTGCCCAACAGCACCACGTCAAGCGAGCGTAAATCACGGTCAGCGCGCAGAATCTTGCACTCGGCCCCATCATCTCCGGTCAATATCCAAAGGCAATCGCGCCACTGGTCATAAATAATGTTGTGAACGTGCCGAATGCTTCCCGGGGGAAATGTGTATGCAATCAGCCAAGTGCGCCCGCTATCGTTCGAGGCATAGATGTGAACCTCTTTACGCTCGCGATTGTCGAAATATTCGCCCCAATAAATTCTTCCGGACGGAACCGCAGCGATGTGCAGGGGGCGGGTACCGCGTTGAACACGATGAGTGACATGAAACTCATGGCTGTCCGGAGTGCACGTTACAATTGCGCCCGGAACCGCGCCCACCATGGTGCCGCCGTTTGTCTCGCTACGGACGATAGCCAGCGCGTGGAAGCCGGCGCGCATCAGGCGATAGCTGAGCGCGCACTGCGACGTTAGATTTCTCCACCATGATGGAGGAAAGCGCGCGACCACTTTCCATTCAGCGCTTGTGCCCAAGTCGAGGGCGGCATCGAGACGAACGACCGCATAACCGCGACAGCCGTAGAGGATGGAACCATCCCACGTTAGCACCCGAATGCCGCGCCAGGCACCACATTTCCGAAGTTTTGGAGTGAGAGGGTCGGCGACCGCAACTGGGATTTCAGTCATCGCTACGTACGCCGGTCGCATTTGCAGGCAAAAAACGGCCCTATCGCCAGCACGTCCATTTTGGTTCGCTCAAAGCAATCGACCGCTTCTTGTGGCGTGCATACGATCGGCTCATTCTCGTTGAAGCTTGTATTCAGAACCACCGGTATTCCGGTTTTCTGGCCAAAGGTCTTAATCAAATCGTAGTAGAGCGGATTCTCGTCGCGGGTAACGGTCTGTAATCGCCCGGTGTCGTCCACATGATTCACCGCGCATAGACTTTTCCGCTTCTCCGGACGAATCTTGTAGACATGCAGCATGTAGGGCGAGGGATGATCGTGTTCGAAATATTCGTGCTGCGCCTCGGCCAAGATCGAAGGCGCAAACGGACGAAACCACTCGCGATGTTTGATGCGGGCGTTCAAGACATCCTTCATCTCAGGAAGACCTGGATGGGTGACGATGGAACGATTGCCTAGCGCACGCGGTCCCCACTCCATACGCCCCTGAAACCATCCCACCACATTGCCCTTGACCATCTGCTCGGAGACGGCGTCGAGCAGCGGCGCGCGTCCCAGCCGCCGGTACCTGACGTTCGCGCTCTTCAATGTCGATTCAATCTGCGCCTCGGAAAATTCCGGCCCAAGGTAGGCATGATTCATCCGCTCTTGGTTCCTGCGTGGATGTTGCAGCACGGAGTGGTAAGTGTACAGCGCAGCCCCAATCGCCAGGCCTTCATCACCGGCTGCCGGCTGAATCCAGGTCCGTCGGAATGGCGTTCGGGAAAATATTTTGCCGTTGGCTACGCTGTTCAGCGCGCAGCCTCCCGCCATCGCGAGATTCTCATCGGGAACACGCTTGTATAACTCGTTCACAACCTGAAAAAACACTTCTTCAAAACAGTGCTGCATGGCGTAAGCGAGATCCATATCCCGCTGGGTGATCTCGGCATGAGGTTCGCGGGGCGGGCCGAAGAGCTTTTCCATCTTGTTGGAGAAATGCCGCGCCAGGCGCACCGTTCCATCGGGCAGCACTTCCATCCCCTGAGTACTACCCAGGGCTTTGAAATAGCTCAGGTTGAGTTGGAAGTTGCCATTCTTGAGCGTGGCGACTTTCCGGATCTCGTCGACATAGGAGTCTTTCCCGTAGGGTGCCAGACCCATGACTTTGCCTTCATCGCCATATTTTCTATAGCCGATGAAGTCGCAGATCATGGTGTAGAAACTCCCCAACGAGTGCGGCAGAAACACCCGGTCGAGCACCTCGATTTCAAGGCCTTCGCAACGCGCCGCCATCGTGGAGACAAAATCGCCCGAACCGTCATAACTGAAGCCCGCCGCTTTTTCCCAGGGAGAGCAGTAATACGCGCTGGCGATGTGCGCGATGTGGTGCTCCACATGATGCTCCTGAAACTTCAGCGTGGATGGATTCACGTCAAGCGCCTGCGCCAGCAGCGAGCGCAAGTCGCGCATCGGTTCTTTACGCTGCCGCATCTTGATGAAGTTCGGAATTTTTGCCGGATTCGCCAGCGCATACTGCACTTTCTTTGCCAGGTTGGCATCGCTGTCCTGCCCTACAGCAACATGCTCCACGTCAGAAATTCTCGCGCCCGCCGCGTCCAGACAAGCCTGCACCCCCAGGGCAGGAAATCCGCCGTAATGTTTGTGCCGATTCAGCCGTTCTTCCGCCACGGCAAAGAGAATTTTTCCATCTTCGACGATGGTCGCCGACGAGTCAGCATGAAACATGTTGAGGCCCAGAATCAACATTTACCGCTCGTTCCCTACCCTTGTGATTCCATTTTCGGAGTATGCGGATTTTCGCTCGACGGCGGACGCGACGAACTGGCTCAGTTGAATCTTCAGCGGCTGCCCAGTTTGACGTGAGTTCTGCAGCCGCAACGTCGCAAGCGTCGAACCCACAACCTGTTCCAACGTGATCGGCGCCGGTGCCTTGCCCCGAAGCGCATCCACGAATGCCTGCATCTCCGCTTTGTGGCCCTTATCCTGTCCCCAACGCGCGCGGGTGATCTGTTTACGTCCGTTGCGAACCAGTTCGAGTCGCCGAAAATCCTCCAGAATCGCGACCGATCCGCCGCCGAAGACCTCGATGCGCTCCTTGGAAGCCGACTTGTCGCCATTCGCGAGATAACCAATCGTCCCTAGCGTGCCATCCGCAAACTTCAGCGATGCGACGACGTTATCCAAACTGTACTGCCCCGGATTGCCTATGGTTTGCGCTTGCACTTCAACCGGACACCCGCCCGCGAGAAAGCATAGAAAATCGATAAAATGACAGACCTCGCCGAGGATGCGTCCGCCTCCCTGCTCGGGATCATTCACCCAATGATCGGCCGGAATGTAACCCGCATTCACGCGATAATGAATAGCCATCGGCTCGTGGATCTCCGCCAAAAACTTTTTCAGCTGCACCGCCATCGGTGCAAATCGCCGATTGAAACCGACCATCAGCAGAGAGGCATTTTCCGCAGCCGCTACGCGTACAAGGAAGAACAATTCCTCTTCGTTCAGGCAGAGCGGCTTTTCGCAAAAGACCCCCTTTCCTGCGCGCAGCGCGGCCAGAGCCTGCTTCGCGTGGAGATTGTGACGCGTGGCAATCAGCACGGCGTTGATGTTTGCATCCTGCAGAAGTTCTTCCTCTGAATTCGAACAGTAGGCGAATCCGAACTTCTCCGCCGCGCTTCGGCTGCGCGGACCGGTCGCATTGCAAACGCCGATGAAAGAAACGTCTGCGATCGCTTGCAGTGCGGGTAAGAGCGTGTTCTGCGCGAAATGGCCAGCTCCGAGCACTCCCAGACATACCGAAGCCGGCGCTTTCGGAGCGGTTGTCACCGGAATTTTCCTCGACAAACTTTTCCTCAAATCCCCTATGGATGGAGATGCGGCGTCTGCATACGTAATCAGCGCGCCAAGGAAGAACTCGCGCGTGTTTCCGGCGATAAGGTCATAGGCCCTGGTAGCTTGTTCCACTGGAAAGCGGTGGGTGATCAGCGATCCCGGATTCAACCTGCCCGCGGCGATGGATTGCAAGAAGGCTTCGAGGTTGCGGGCTTCGGTCCAGCGCACGTGCCCAATGGGATAATCACGGCCCTTCTGCTCATAAGCTGTGTCATACCGGCCCGGGCCATAGGAGCGGGAGATTCGGAAGTCCAATTCTTTAGCGTAATAAAGTTTGCGCTGCAATTCCATGCCAACGGTTCCGACCGCAACCACAATGGCGCGGTCGCGCGCCAGTTCTGCCGCCAGGTTGACCGGCTCACTGCTGGGAGTCTCCGCCGTAATCAGCACAGAGTCCACGCCGATGCCCCCCGTTTTCTGGTAACACAGATCGCGAAACTCACGCGCACCCGTGCACGCGGCATCGGAACCGCCGGCAATCGCGAGAGCGGCACGCTGTGGCACCGGATCAAGACCAAAGACGCGGCACCCTGCGGCATTCAGCAGCTGCACCGTGATTTGTCCAAGCAATCCCAGGCCGATCACCGCGACCGTATCGCCCAGTCCAACCTCCGCGGTTCGAATGCCGTGCAGGCAAATCGCTCCCACCGTCCCGAAGGCGGCCTCTTCATAGGAAACTTGCGACGTCGCTTCGGTGACCTCTGGAATTTTCGCCACCAGCATTCGCGGCACACAAGCAAATTCGGCATGCACCGCGTATCCAGCGCCCGCGCAAGCAACGCGGTCGCGCACGTTGATGTCGGAGATTCCATCGCCTACCGCAACCACCCATCCAGAACTGCTGTAGCCAACCGATTGCGGTTGATCCAAACGCGAGCGCACCGTCTGCATCGTGGAGGCGAAACCGTCCCTTCGGATCTTGGCGAGTACGTCGTGCACCAGGTCGGGACGAGCCTTCGCCTTCGCCAGCAGACCCTTGCTGGCAAATTCAGCCGACGCGCGTTCCGTGCCGGCGGAAACGAGCGACGCCACCACGCGCACCAGAACACATCCCGGTAGCAATTGCGGAGAGGGAACCTCCGCAACCTTCATTTCACCGGTGCGCGCGTCTTGTAAGAGTTGCTTCATCCTGTCGCCAGTCCTGGTTGCGACAGGCTTGGTTGAGACGGTGTCACTTCAAACAGCTCTGGTTGAGACATTGCGGGTTGAGACAGTCTAAGCTGAGACGCGTCGATCTGCCGCTGAGCCAGCGATCTAGCGCCACCGTCGACAAAAAGCTGCATCCAGATTTCCAGCGTCAGCAGTTGCCAGATTTGCATCGACCAGTCTTCGGCGCCCCGGCGGTGCTCGTCAATGTACCCGCGGACCACTTCCGGGCGAAACAAGCCGCGTCGCCGTAGTTGAGATTCTGAAAGAAGATCGTCCACCAGGGGACGCAAATCGTGCGCCAGCCAGTAGTCTACCGGCGCCGCGAAGCCCGCTTTCGGCTGCCGCATCAGCTCTTCCGGCAACATACTACGCATGGCCTGGCGGAAGATGTGCTTGGTCACCGGACGCCATTTCCCTTTCAGCTTCCAGTCCGGCCTGACGTTCCAGGCAACGAATTCGGCGAACTCCCGATCCAAAAACGGTACCCGCACCTCGACCGACGAAGCCATGCTCATTTTGTCGTTGTAAGTCAGATTCAGCGTGGTCATGAAAATCTTGGTATCGAGATAGAGCATCTGGTTGAGAAAGTCCGCGTGCTTTACTTTGTCGAACGCAGCCCAATGCCGGTCATCAGAATCAAGATTGCCGTCGACTAACTGCTTCGATTTTAAAGCATATAAGTCGGTCTTCTGCCGGGCGTCAAGATACGTGCAGTTTCTGATGAAGGCTTCCGCCGGGCTGAGGGCCGCACTTCGCGCCATCTTCTTCGCGAGACGCAATCGCCCCTTCATGCTGGTTCCGCGCAGCGACGGCAGGCCGAGCAGAGCGCGCTCGGCGGCGGAGCGAGCCAGGGCCGGCACGCGCCGATATTCTTCCGCCCACAGGTGAGCTGCATGCTTGCGATATCCTGCGAAAATCTCATCCCCGCCCACGCCCGACAAAAGCACCGTTGCCTGTTTCCGGGCTTCGCGACACACCAGATACGCGGTGATGATGGCGGGATCGGCCGTTGGCTCATCCATATGCCAGATCAAATTCGGCAACAGACCGGCCACATCGGGTTCGACCACGATCTCATGGTGCTCGCAGCCGAGGCTGCGCGCGAGGCGCCGCGGAACGCCGGGATCGTCCATCGTCGTCTCCCCCACGCGATACTTCTCGGGAAAGGTAATCGTATAGGTCCGCACGGGCTGCTTGCGCGCCATGGCCGCCACCATGGCCGCAACTATGCTCGAGGAGTCAAGGCCCGCGCTCAGAAAAGCACCGATCGGAACATCGCTCATCATCTGCCGCTCGACCGAGGCGCAGAGCCTTTCGCGGACCTCATCCGCCAGGTCATCTTCCGTTCGCTCGAAGCCGTGGTCTGCCGGAGGGAATGTCAGGTCCCAGTACTGTTCGATCTTGAACTCGCCCCCTTGCCAGATCGCGTAGTGGCCTGCCGGAAGCTTGCGGATTCCCTCGAACATCGTCAGCGGATCGGGCACCCAGAGAAATGTCAGGTACTTGTTGAGCGCCTCCATGTTCATGCTCGCTTCGATTCCGGGCACTTCGAGCAACGCCTTGACCTCGGAAGCGAAAGCGAGTTTTCCGCCGCGTTCGCAGTAATAGAGGGGCTTGACTCCGAAATGATCGCGAGCCAGAAACAACTTGGGTGAAGAGCCGCGCAAATCGCAGATAGCAAGCGCGAACATGCCTTGCAGGCGGTTGAGGCAGTCTTGGATTCGGTCGGGACCGTATTCTTCGTAGAGATGAACGATCGCTTCTGTGTCGGTGTGCGAGCGAAAACTGTGCCCTTTGCCTAGGAGCTCGCGGCGCAGCTCGGCGAAGTTGTAGATCTCTCCGTTGTAGGTGATCCACACGGTTGCATCTTCGTTGCTCATCGGCATGCGACCATCGGCGGAGAGGTCGAGAATGGCCAGGCGGCGGCTGCCCAGTCCGATGTATCCGCCGTCGGGGAAACGCCGCTCCCAGAAGCCGGCGTCGTCGGGACCGCGGTGCGTCTGCACGTTCGTCATCCGCGCAAGGGTTGCCGCGTCACCGCAGTTCACGAGTCCGCAGATGCCGCACATGGGCTCAGTTCCTCTCGATCCGCTGTTCGTAGATCTTGGCCTTGGTATGGAACATCTGCACCGCTTGGAAGGCGCAATAAATCAGCCCGGGCACGCCATCGAAAAATCCCAGACGAAAAACATAACGATACAGGAAGAGCAGGACCGGCGAGCCGGGCAAGCGATAGAGATTGCGCTTGAGCCATCTTCGGCGCTGTGCCTGGGTACCGAAGAAATCGGCGCGCACCTGTTCCGGACCGTCTTCTGGCCTCAAAAGCACGCGCGCTTCCCAGTTCGAGTACTCATTGTGCTTCAAGATGTAGCGCGACAACGAATCGACATTGCGGTGGAGCAGTGCATTGCGCAACTCCGCGGCGGGCCCATCGACCACCACGTGTTCGTGGATCTCGATGTCGGCCATGGACGTGTCCTGATTCCTCAAGCGGCACTCAAAGCGAGCTCGGCCTTTGCGAAACAGCGACATCTTGCGGAAGCTCGCATCACAATGCCGCAAGATCCTTCCGAGAAAATACATCTGCAGGCGGATGGAATATCCGTTCACTTCCGGGTTCAGAAGCGCATGCCGAATTTCTTCACCCAGTTCCGGCGTCATAACTTCATCCGCGTCGAGCAGCAGAATCCAGTCGAACGCGAACGGCAGCGTGTCCATGGCCCATTGGCGCTTCTTCGGCCAGCCTCCCGCATAATGAAACTGGAGCACCTTCGCACCGCGCGACTGAGCAATCGCAACCGTATCGTCGGTGCTCTCGGAATCGATGACATACACTTCACCGAAACCAACGAGCGAGTCCAGGCAGCGCGGCAAGTTGCGGGCTTCATTGCGAACCGGAACGATCACACTTACCGGGACCACCGGCGCCGGGGGGCTCGGGTTCGACAACTCAGCCTCTGATTTTATTTCGATCAAGTCCATTCCGTTGGCAGGTAGAAGGTCTTACTATGTTAGCCGAACCGTGGGCATTCTTGGAACGCAAGATCGCCGCCAGGAGTGTGGATGGACGATCGTTTGACGAAACCCGTTTCCTGCCCGGCTTCGCCCGCCAGACCTGGCACGGGCACCGCCCTTCACAGATTCTGCTCGCACCATCGTTGCAGGACGAAAAGCGACCACGGCCGCGACCATGAGGTCTCGCCCGCAAGAAAGCGCTTCCACACTTCTCGCACGGCACTGGCGCTGATGGAGGTCTGATCCCAATTACCCTTGAGCAGCGCTTCTTCGACGACTGGTCTCATCTCACCCCGCAGCCATCGCTCAAAGGGCAGTGTAAATCCGCGTTTGGGCCGATTCACAATTTCGGGGGGTAACTCGACGCCAAGACTCGACAGGAGCAGGCTTTTCGGCAACTTCCCTCGTAATTTGTTGTTCCCCGGAATGCGGAAACAGGCTTCGACCAGCTCTCTGTCGAGAAAGGGTACACGCAACTCGAGGCCATGCGCCATGCTCATGAAATCGGAATCGCGGAGCAGCGTGTTGCGGATGTAGAAGAGCGATTCGAGATAAGAGACGCGGTTGACAGGATCGAGAGACTGGCTCTGAGCGACCGACTCCTGCAACACTCGATCGAGGGATTGCTGCGAGGCTTGGTAGTCTGGGGCAGCAAACAGCAACTCGCAATCCGCGACTCCGAAAAGCGTGCGCACCAGAAAGTAGGGATGAACGAAGTCTGGATGAAGCATGGAATCCTGGCTCGCGGCCAACTCGGCCAGCTTGCGGCCGCGATCGCCCTGGCCTGCAAGCAGCGCCATGGACAGGGAAAGCGTCCGCCTCACCAGCCTCGGCAGTCGTCCAAGTTGCCGGGAAAGCATTTCCATCCGCGGAACGCGGCGAAAATTCGAGTAACCGGCGAACATTTCATCTGCGCCCAGTCCAGTCAATGCGACTTTCACACCCACCGCGCGAGTCTTGGCGGAGACAACATAAGTGTTGACGCCGTCAATTGTGGGTTGGTCCATGGCATGTAAAGCCCCAGGCAGCACCAGCAGCAGGTCGCGCTCGGTGACCGGAATCTCGTGATGCTCACTACCAAAGCGCCGCGCGATTTCCCGCGAGTATCGCCCTTCGTCGAACTCCTCTTCCTCGAAGACCAGCGAGAAGGTGTTTGTCCGCACGCCATTGTGACTCAGCATAGCGACGAGCGCGCTGGAATCGATTCCGCCCGATAGGAACACTCCGACGGGCACGTCACTTACCATGTGCGACAAGACAGCATCGCGCAAGACCTCAGACAGTTGAGTTGCCGTCGCATTTCCGGTCCCCGAAACTCGGTCCGACGCGTTGAGCTCCGGCCCTTGCGACTCTGGTTGGCTCGCAGCGGCCCGCAGCGGATTCCAGTATTCGCGAAGGCTCACCGCTCCGTTCTCTACCGATAGTACGTGTCCCGGTGGAACCGCCTTAATTCCCTCGACGATCGTCCACGGCTCGTACACGGAACCGAACGTGAGGTAACTCAACACTCCCGTGAGATCGACTTTTCGCGGCACCAGCCCCGTTTCCAGGACGGTTCGGATCTCGGAAGCAAAAATGAATGCCTGGTTCGAGTGGTGATAATACAACGGCTTGATGCCCATGGGATCGCGCGCCAACAGCAAGCGCTTGCGCGCCGAGTCCCAGAGAGCAAACGCGAACATGCCTCTCAGTTGCGTCAGGCAGCCTTCACCCCACACGCGATAGGCGGCAAGAATGACCTCGGTATCGGATTGACTTTTGAAACCGGCTCCCCCAGCTTCGAGTTTTGTCCGAAGGTCGCGGAAGTTGTAGATCTCGCCGTTAAACACGATCCAACTGCCAGTGGCCGGATCCTGCATGGGCTGATGCCCCAGCGGCGAAAGGTCCTGAATCGCCAACCGACGATGACCTAAGCCGATCTGTAGCGGCTCCGGTTGCGCATCTTTCGGCAGCACTTCTTTGAGCAGCACAGTCCCCGAATCGTCGGGTCCCCGATGTGCGAGGGAACGAGTGGCTCGTTCCAGAACTCCGGGAGGGATCTCGGTGTTGCGCGTGAGTATGCCAACGATGCCGCACATCTGGAATATCTCTCCGCTCTATTAACTGCTGTTTATCTTATCGTGAAGACAGGAATGGCTCGTTGAAGAGAAGACCGAGAACTGGCACTGCATGCATGATGAGGTGCGCTGGCTGCTCCTAACCTTGCAGACAATTGGGGCTGAGTGTATATTTCGCTCGGACTGAAGGTTAAATCGGAAGGAGAGTCGCTATGGGATTGATCACTTGGGTTGTGGTTGGACTGATCGCTGGTTGGCTTGCTGGCCAGGTTATGAAGGGCGGCGGCTACGGCGTGCTCGTGGACATCATTCTCGGAATCCTCGGTGGCGTTGTGGGCGGCTGGGTTTTTGGAGCTCTGGGAATTTGGCCGGGAGGTGGGATGATAGGTGCCATTATTGTGGCGTTTGTGGGCGCGGTAGTCTTGGTCGGGCTGACGCGTCTGATTAAGAGAGCCTGAAATAACGGCGAAGCTGGGACGGACAAGTCAGCGCAAGCTAGAATACTTATCGTCAACGAACCGTGCCCGTAGCTACAAACCGCATTCAATACGCGGTTTTCAGAGAGTCACTGGAAAACTGTTCACGCTTCGTGCGAATCGTTTTATTCCGCTCTGTAACGTCTTTTTTTGAGTTGATGGGCAGAGTTTGGGCTGAGTGATTCAGCTATTCGCGTGGCCTCGTTGTTCTCAAACAGGGGCCGGGTCAGATCTCGAAGTTGCGGTCGGTGAGTTCCTCACCTGCGCCATCAAGCCCCGGAAACAGGGAACCTGCCGTAATACCTAAGTTCCTCAATTCTCTAACGATCTCCCTGCGTTCCCGAACAGGGAGGTCGATGGCTGAGAAGTACTTTTTCGTCTCCGTCTCCGACGTGCTCGTAATTGTCAAAGCGGCTTGTCGCGGAATCTTTGCGCTATTGATCTCTATTAATCATCTATAATACCGGCTCTCGTTCCAAGCGGATTGCTTCATGTTCGCCCTAACGTAATCTTGGGATAATCGCCCAAATGTCGCTTTGGAGGCCGTGTTGCGCAGGCAAAGCGGATTATCGGTCAATCAGCTCTTCGAAATCCCAGCCGTATACCTTTAACCGGAGCGGTTGACGTGGAAATTGAGGAGGCATGACCCTACAGTACGCCTGCAGATCATGCGCGTTGCCGCAAGGACTCCACGCCGGGCTGGCGCTCAGATTGTCTTGCAGCAAAACGTGATGAGGGGGTGGCTGCTTATTCCTGGGGGTGTCCAGAATCACGATGTCGATATCCAACTCATCAAGCCGTCGCGAAATCGCGTCCCGAGTAGGAGTGAGCAGCCGGTATCCTTCCCCATTCCAACCTTGATCAGCGAACGCTTTTGAGGCGCGGACGATGAAGCTGGCGGGACGCGGCTCCGCCAGACTGGAAACCGCGATCCATGGCCCTTCTCCCGAACCCGCCGACGACACCAACATCCGGGATGGTCGGGCGAGTTGCAGCACGAGATCGCCGAACCCGGATTGCGACTGGCGGTACCGGGCAAAGGGGAACAGCGCCAAGGCTGAGAGCAGCAGGCATGCCGCGACCCCCGGTTTTCGGAATCGGCTGACAGCGTATCCCGACAGGATGAGAACAGCGGGAAGGACGATAATCCAGTGGCGCTCCTCTTTCATTGCGCGCACGAAAACAGAAACACCCAGCGTAGATACGATAAGGCTTGCCGCTACCAGCGCCAGCGGTTTCCGCTGAAGACCTAGAATCGCAAGCGTCAAGAATCCCCAGCCCGCCAGGAGCCCGATCTGTGCCCCGGGCCATCGGGCGCCAAACGACAAGCCACCCCAACGCCAGAAATCACCCATCGAAAAATACCACGCAGCTGCCCCGGCAAAGCACACCAGTCCGGCGACGAGCAAGCGAGGCGGAATCCGGACAGGCTGACGGCTGGCGAGTAGCGCGGCCGGGGCCACCGGAATGAGACAAACGGCTGTGCCCTTGGTGAGCACGGCAGCCAACAGCCAGAGCCCGACGAGAAAGTACGAGTTCCGATCCTGCTTTTCCACCAGGTGGATAGTGGCCTGCATGAGGAGCACGCTCCACAGCAAACAACAAAGATCCGACATGGTTTGTTCGAGACTCTGTTGGAATACGGGCGTAGCGATTGTGAGGCCGATAATCACCGCCGTAATCGGAAGCGAAAAAGCGGGTCGGCAAAGCCGGTAAAGCATCGTGAGTGCCACAACTCCGATTAGCCATTGCAGCAACATCGCCGTCGTTCGCGAGGGACCCAGGAAAAGCCACCACACGCCTTCCATTGCGTAATACAAAGGAGGCCAATGACCGATCGCGACTTTCGGATAGTGCAGGTAATACTGCCCCGCCCAGGCAATGGGGTTGCCCCGGGGCAAATTTGCCAAGTAATCATAAACCATGAGTCCGGATACAAAGTGCGCCGCTTCGTCAGGGTGTCCCGTAAACTCTGCCTTAAATGCTCCGCTCGAGATCTGGAGTGCGAGCAAAACCACACCAATCACGGCGGCCGTCGGCCACAGCCAGCGATCCCGCCGGTGTTCGGCTAAGGCAAGCCCGACGACCAGTCCGGAGACGCCAGTACCCAAATAGATGAGCAGCAAGGGGAAACAGAGAAGTGCATCCCTCCAGCCTGTGGCATGCGCCACGAAGCGAAGGAATTGCCGGTTCAGCAGCGCAATGAGGAGCAGACTTGCAACGGGTGCCAGCCACCACGCTCCACCATGGAGCAACGCAACGATAGTCGTTAGCAGCGTAAGCACGGACAACACGCCGCTGATGCGGTCGCCCACCCTGAAATTAAGGTCCAGGGGCATTGGGTATTTATGGAGAACCCGGGCCCAGGGAATGGCGCGCAGGAAAAAGTCTGTCCAGACCATCGAACTCAACGTCCACGACTTGTGGTGCGTGACCTGGATTTGAGGGTCTAGATGAATCGACCCGCCGGAATGATTGAGACGCAAACCGAATTCAACATCTTCGATGGATGGGCGGGGAAAGCGCTCGTCGAAGCCGCCCAAGGTTCGGAACCGGTTCTTGCGGACCGCGCCGCAAGCAGCCCAGAAAGTCGTCGCGCGAGGGTTTGCCCGATGATGGACGAAGCTGTGCAGGAGGTTGCGGAAGCGGCCTACCAGTCCGGGCGCCGAAGGCTGTTGATCGTACGAACCGATGACAGCATCCAACTCCGGCTTTTCCTCAAAGGTCCGCACGATGCGGTCCAAGGTGTCGGGATGCACCGAAGTATCAGCATCCATAAAAATCAAGATGTCGCCGGCGGCATTCTTTGCGGCGGCATTTCTAGCCGCGGCTGACCCGCTTCGCCGGTCCAGTCGGACAAGCTCCGCGCCTGCCTCCTGTACAACCGCTCTGACCGCATCGCCGCAGGGAGAGGCGTCGTCAGCTACCAGGATCTCGAGACCCTGGTGACCGGAGGTATTCAAGTGATGCAGCGTGTTGCGCAAGAAGTCCACGGCTTCGGGATTCGAGGCGTAAACCGGAATAATTACCGAAAGCTCAGGGGCGCAGTCTACAGCGTACACAATAGGCATTGGGTCCCCTGGGCTGCGCATGAAATAAAGTAATGCTCTATGTGGAACCACGGCGCAATGTAAGCGTGAAATTCAGCGAAGCTCCACTCCCTGACATGAGCTGGATTTTTCGGAGGACCATCATGAGTGCGTACTCTCAAAAGGTTTCGATCCGACCCCAGAATCGTTTCGGAGCCGGTCATGCTCGGCCGGGATGACGTTCCTGATAGGAGGTTGCGCGCAAACTTGTGCGCGGATGTTTCACGCCTGGGGGGTTCTTCCATGCGGCGTTGAATCCGTCTTGTGTCTGCCGGCTCCATTTGTGTCCTACTGACTAACGCGCGGCCTTTCTTCCAAGGGAAATGCGGGGACTGGCGCAGTTTGAAGGTTGTGGTCGGGTGATGACGGGCCTCTCGGCCGTCTTGATGGAACAGAGCCTCGCCGCCACCGAAGGCACAGTTCGCGACAGAAGGCCGCTGGCACCTGCCGCTTCCGATCAACTCGCAGTCTTGTGCAAAGGTAACCAGGGAAGGAAAGCACGGTGTGCCGCCAGCTCTTTCCTTGAGATACACGCAGGAACGTCCACAGTTTTCTTCGCAGGTGGCCGAGAACCCGAGCCGGTTTCAGGAGTTGCGAATATTCCAGCCTTTCGAAAACAGTCACATCGGACCGGTTGAATTCCGACAAGACATGGGCGGGCACGAAATCGCCGATGTTCCGATCGATATAATTCAATGCCTCCCGCACCATGACGGTGAGTCTTCTTTTTCTCGCCTGCAGCAGGAGTCGCTCCCAGTCGAGTTGCGGGGTTTTCCGAAGAACAGCGAGAGCGTCTGGAATCCAGCGAATCGGGGCCAATGTCTCCCATGCTGCGCCGTGCACGCAGATATGCAGCAGTTGGTCCGCCGGATCCAGAACCCGGATTGCCTGGCCATCGAATGTTGTCTTTTTGGAAGCTTCCCAGAAATCGCAGTCCGCATCGGGCCCTAGACAAAACGGAGTGAGGTTCCAATGTAGGTCAAGATCCTGCCCTGACGGATGCACAAAATGCATAGCGTGGTCATATCGGCGGGTCTGCTCACTAAAGCCCTTCTGCTCGTTCCACTGCTCCAATGCCTTCCAACCCTGGCGGCGCAGAACCTCGATGGCGGCACGGGCATCCGGGTAGCGGACCAGTAAATCCACGTCGTCCATCGGCCGAAGACTGTAATCCTGGTAGTACTCAATGGTCAGCGCTGCGCCCTTGATGACCATGACCTCGATTCCCGCACCCTGAAGGGCGCAGATGGCCGCGCTGCTCCGGTGGAACAACAATCGGTTATAAGACCATGTATGTTTTTTCACACCATGAAGCACCGGTAGCACGGGATGCTGAATGCCTTCACGCCGGAACTGGTCATACAGCAGGGGCAACAATCTTACCGACGCCCTTCCCAAACGCTGGATGTCATTCTTGGCAAGCCAGTCAATGCCGGCTTCGCGGGCCTCCGGGCCATGCAGCAACGCAGCCCTCAGGATCAACCGTTGATCCTCGGAAGGCATGCTTCCCGCGTCGTCGCGATGCTCAGCTTGATTCACTGTGTCGATACTCCGTTCGATACCACGCAAAAAGCCTGTTCCCGATCGGCATGGTTCGCGGATTCAATGGGCACAAGCACTCCGTCGTTCAGCAAGTACCGTCGGGTTATGGCTTCCGCAACATCGCGATTCTGCGTGATCATGAGAATTGCCGGACGTTCCGGCATCGAACCAAGATTGTGGAGCAGCTTGCGGATAGACTCCTCATCGAGATGATTGGTTGGTTCGTCGAGGATCAGCAGTCGCGGTTGACGGGCAAGGGCGCGGGCGATGGCGATCTTCTGGCGCTGACCTCCAGAAAGGATTCCACCATCTTCATCCAGCCGGGTTTCATAACCCTCGGGGAGGAGCCGAACAAACTCGTCCACTAGGGCTACGCGGCAAGCCGCGACCATCTCAGCCGCCCCCTTGCCGTCGAGGCCATAGCCGAGGTTTTCCCAAATTGTGCCGGCAAAGATTATTGGATCCTGCGGAGTAAAGGCAATGAACTGGCGCAGATCGGCAATGTCCAACTGATCGTAAGGCGTTCCATCGGCCAGAATCCGGCCGCGCTGGGGTCGATAGAGGCCAAGGATCAGACGTGCCAGGGTGGTCTTTCCGCCGCCATTCGGCCCCACAACTACCGTGACCGACCCCGCTTCGAGGAGGAGGTCAACGTTCTCGAGCAAGCCGCGCGAGTCGTACCCAAAGCATACGGATTCGAACTCAATCGAACCCTTGAAGGCAAGCCTGAGTTCCCCGGTATAGAGAGCCCCAGTGTCCTCATTGGCGAACGAGCGCAATGCGGCAAGCGACTGGCGTCCTTCCAGAACATGCGGGACTGCGGCAAAAACTTGCTGCAGACTGCCGCCGAACAGGATGGTGGCTACGTAGAACGACATCAGGCTTCCGATGGATGAGTGGCCCATGACAACATCCAATCCGCCAATGACGAGGATGATGATGCCCGCCAGCGTAACGGCACTCCTCTCGGCCAATTCGTAGGCCGCCTTGAGCCAGGCCATGCGTTCGCTGTCCCTGCGCAAGGTTTCGATGCTCTCATACTGCCGCCGTGTCTCGAACGCTTCTGCTGACTGGTACCTGGTCAGATCGATTCTCTGGAGCATGAACTGCACTCCACTGCTGAACCGGATGAAGGCATCGCGATGGCGATCCACCACGGCCTTCACGGTCGCACCCAGCCGGCGGTTGACCAGGAGCAAGAGCGGCATCACCAGGGCCAGCAGAGCTAACAGGCGGAGATTGAGCACGGCCATGGTCGCGATTAGAGCCGCTCCGAGAACCAGTGAAGGCAGGATGTTGACGATCAGTGCGTTGATCATGATATCCACGAGAAGTGTCTCCTGCACGAGAAGGGTGTGCAGTTTGCCACGATCGGCGGTATCGTGATACGCGCGAGGGAGCGACTGACAGTGAATCACAAGATCGCGGCGTATCGAAGTGATGGCGAGTTTGGTGGTCCGAAGGGAGGCAAAGCGCGTCGCCAGTGCCAGGCCGGTGGCAACGGTGTTGAGAAGCAGAATCTCGAAGCCCACGAGCACCAGCCCGGCAACGTTCCGGGACGGAATGATGGAATCGAAGGCGCGCCGCACCAGCCAGGCGATCGGCACCAGGCTGACGCTCTGCAAGAGTGCCAAAGCGATGCAGCCGAGCAACGGGAGACGCAAGCCGCCCAAGTAGCGGCCTAAGTACCTCCAGTCGGCAACACCGGTTCCTGGCTGCCCGCTCCGGGTCATTGGTGACCTCCGGGCAGAGGCTCCGCAACTTTGCCCCGCTTGCGGTCCATGTGCGCTTTCATGATGCGAAATTCCGCTCGCGTAACGGCATCCCGGTCTTTCGACATATTGCTGGCATGGATCCGGCGGTGAAGAAAGACACCGGGAAGGACCTCCCACGGGATCTTGGCTTCAGCCAGGCGAATCAACCAATCAAGATCGTCGCAGTAGGGATATAGGACATTGAACTGACCGACCCGGTCGAATACCCAACGCTGCACCAGGCTCGCTCCCAAAGACCAGCCCCCCCCTTCTTCAGTCATCAAGGGCTCAGAAATCCAGTCAGGTATGGTCATTCCTTCTTCAAGGAAATTGAGCAATTTGCCGAGCACGCAGCCCAGTTCCGGGTGCGCTGTCAGATAGTCGCTCTGGATCCGCAGCTTGTTCGGCGGCCAATAGTCGTCGGCGTCAAGAAAGCAGATGAGCGCTCCCCTGCAGTTAGCGAGACCAGTATTTCTTGCAACGGGAAGCCCCTGGTGCGCTTGGTACACATAACGCACGTCACAATAGGACCGAGCGATGGATGCAGTGGCATCGGTCGATCCGTCGTCAACCACCACGGCCTCAACGGGACGATAGTCCTGAGCAACTATGCTGTCCAACGCCGCGGCCAGATATTTTTCACTGTTATACGCGGGAACGATAACGCTAATCAGCTTGGCTTCCCCGAATCGATCTCTAGGGTCCGCGCCTTTACCCCAGTTCATGAGCGAACTCCGGCCAGAGGTTTCGCGGATTTGCCGCGCTTGCGGTCCATGTAGGCTTTCACCAGGCGAACTCTATCTCTCGCCAGGGCGTTCTGGTCTTCCGAGATATTGCTGGCATGGATCCGCCGGTGAAGAAGAATCTCGGACATGAAAAACAATGGAATCCCGGCTTCGCGCACGCGCATGCACCACTCAAGATCGTCGCCGTAGGGAAACAAGACGTTTAAGTGACCGATGCGTTCGAATACCCAGCGGTGCGCCAAGCTCGATCCCAGCGTCCAGCCACCCCCGTCCTCCGTCATCATGTTCTCTGAAATCCAGCGCGGCCGCGCCATTCCGTCTTCAAGGAAGTTGCGCGATTTGCCAATCACGCATCCCAGCTCAGGATGCGCAGCTAGATAATCGCTCTGCATCCGCAACTTATTCGGCGGCCAATAGTCGTCGGCGTCCAGAAAGGAGATAAGCTCTCCCGTGCAGTTTGCCAACCCGGTATTGCGGGCAACGACGGGCCCCTGGTTCTTCTGATAGATATAACGCACGTCAGGATGGGAACGTGCGACAGACGCGGTACCATCGGTCGATCCGTCGTCGACCACCACGATTTCAATGGGGCGATAGTTCTGGGCAACGATGCTGTCCAATGCCGCCCCCAGATATTTTTCCCGGTTGTAGGCGGGAACGATAACGCTAATCAGCTTAGCTGGCATGGTTCGCGCCCTTCCCGTCGGGGGAACGATCCA
>Ga0302325_10007779_pt1 | contig 23684 bp, 17 predicted proteins | sample Palsa_T0_2_FD_201948 | JGI IMG/M metagenome (GOLD analysis project Ga0302325, IMG submission 201948) | Peat permafrost microbial communities from Stordalen Mire near Abisko, Sweden - Palsa_T0_2 | ecosystem: Environmental > Terrestrial > Soil > Palsa > Peat permafrost | place: Sweden: Abisko... | reverse complement strand
CATGGGACGGGCGGATCTGATCGGCAGCGCGCGTCGCCAGCTCGTGCCCGCGTATCAGCCTCCCGGCACCGGAGCGCAGCCCACCCGTACGCAGCCCACCCGTACGCAGCCCATCCGCACGCAGCACACCGGCCTGCCACGCGTGCCGGGGCGCATGCCGGCAGCGCCACGCGCAGCGGCCGCGCCGCGCAAGACACCGCGGGATCGACGCTGAGCGATGCAGGCGCAGGCCAGGCGCTTCTGTCAGCTTGCGGCCGTGCTGCTCGCACTCGCAACCATGATCGGCGCCGTCGCTACGCATGCGCTGCACGGCCGCCTGAGTCCGGAGAGCTACCAGGTGCTGCAGACGGCGGTGCACTATCAGATCTTCCATTCCCTGGGACTGCTGGCGCTGGGCGTGCTGCTCGACCGGCTGCCGCTGCGCACGCTGCGTGCCGCCGCCTGGCTGCTGCTCGCCGGCGTGCTGCTGTTCTGCGGCAGCCTGTACCTGCTGCTCGCCGGCGCGCCGCGCATGTTCGGCGTGCTCACGCCCATCGGCGGCCTGGCGCTCATCGCCGGCTGGATCGTGGCGGCGGTCGCATTGGGCGGTGCCGCGACGACCAGCGACCGGCCACAGTAGGCCAGCGCCATGGACCAGGCGCACTCACGAGCGGACATGCGGGAACTGTGGCGGCGCTGGCTGCTGCCGGCGGTTTCGCTGCTGGTGTTCACCGGCGTCGCCTACGCGCTGCACCGCGAGCTCGCGCAGTTCCGACTGTCGGGTATATTGGCGCACTTGCGGGCGATTCCCGCCGCGGCGATCGCCGCGGCGACGCTGTGCACGGCGGCAAGCTACTGGCTGCTCGGCTTCTACGACGTGCTGGCGCTGCGTTATCTGCGCAAGCCGGTGCCGTACCGCCTGGCGCTGTTCACCTCGTTCATCGCCTACGCCTTCGGCCATAACTTCGGCATCGCGGCCTTCACCGGCGGCGCGGTGCGCTACCGGCTGTATTCCTCGGCCGGCTTGAACGCGGCCGATGTGGCCACGGTCGCCGGCTTCTGCACTGTGACCACGGCCATCGGACTGGCCGCGCTGGCAGGCGTGTCGTTCCTGTTCGCGCCGCATCTGGGTGCGCAGCCGGCGCACCTGAACCACCACATCGTGCAGGCACTGGGCGCGCTGCTGCTGGCGCTGATCGCAGCCTACGCGCTGTGGTCGCTGCTCGGGCCGGACGAGATCGAGCTGCGCGGCTGGGCGCTGCGGGCGCCAGCCCCGTCGGTGGCGCTGCCGCAGATCGTACTGGCGGTGGTCGACCTCGGACTGTCGGCACTGGTGCTGTGGCTGCTGTTGCCCGCGGACAGCGGCGTCGGGCTGCTGTTCTTCGTCGGCGCCTACTCGACCGCCATCACCGCCGGGGTCATCAGCCACGTGCCCGGCGGCCTCGGTGTGTTCGAATCGCTGATGGTGCTGGCGCTGCCGGACGTGCCGGCGGATCAGCTGCTCGGATCGCTGCTCGCCTGGCGCGCGATTTATTACCTGTTGCCGCTGCTGGTCGCGGCGCTGCTGTTCGGCGGCCAGGAACTGCAGGCTCAGCGCCCGGCGCTGGCGCGCATCGAGCAGCTCGCCGCGGCCTACATCGCGCCGATCGTGCCGCAGGTCAGCGGCGCGCTGGTATTCCTGGCCGGCTTCCTGCTGCTGCTGTCGGGCGTGACGCCGACAATGGATCAGCGCCTGTCGGTGCTGCGTGACATCCTGCCGCTGGTGGTGCTCGAGCTCTCGCACCTGGCCGGCAGCGTGATCGGCCTGGCTCTCCTCATTCTGGCGCGCGCTTTGTTCCGGCGCATCGCTGCCGCCTATCAGCTCACCGTGTGGCTGCTGGTCGCCGGCATGCTGACCTCACTGCTGCGCGGCCTTGAGATCGAGCAGGCACTGATCCTGGGACTGGTGCTGCTGGTGCTGTGGATCGGCCGGCGCGCATTCTACCGGCCGGCGCAGATTCTGGCGCAGCGCTTCACGCCGGCGTGGATCGTGAGCCTCGCGATCGTGATCTCGACCGCGGTGTGGATCGGCTTCTTCGCCTACCGGCACGTCGACTACTCGCACGCCCTTTGGTGGACCTTCGCCTTCGAAGCCGACGCCCCGCGCATGCTGCGCGCCTCATTGGTGGTGGTGCTGCTGGCGGCGGCTTTTCTCGCAATGAATCTGCTGCGGCCGGCGCGCCCCGAGCCCGGCGTCGCCTCGACGGAGGACCTGGCGCGCGCGCGCGGCATGATTGCGAGCTGCTCGCAGGCCATGGCCAATGCGGTATTGAGCGGCGACAAGCGCCTGCTGTTCGGCACCGCCAACGATGCGTTCCTGATGTACCAGATCAACGGCCGCAGCTGGGTTGCGCTCGGCGATCCGATCGGCGCACGCGACAGCCAGGAAGAACTGGTGTGGCGTTTTCGCGAGCTGTCGGATCGTCACGGCGGCTGGACCGTGTTCTACCAGGTCAGCGCCGAGCGCCTGCCGCTGTATGTCGATCTGGGACTCGCGGTGATGAAACTCGGCGAGGAGGCGCGGGTGGCACTGCCCGATTTCTCCCTCGAGGGCAGCGCACGTGCGGAACTGCGCACGCAGCGCCGGCGCGCGGAACGCGATGGCGCGGTATTCGAAGTGCTGCAACCGCAGCAGCTGGCGCCGTTGATGCCACAGCTGCAGGCGATTTCGGATGCCTGGCTCGAGGACAAGGCGGTAGCGGAGAAGAGCTACTCGGTCGGTGCATTCTCGCGCGCGTACATCAGCAATTTTCCGGTGGCCGTGGTGCGCATCGGCCAGGATCCGGTGGCGTTTGCCAGTCTGTGGATCGCCGGCACCGGCGATGAGATCGCGGTCGATCTGATGCGCTTCGGCCCGGATGCACCGCGTGGCGCCATGGATTTCCTGTTCGTGGAATTGATGCTCTGGGGCCGCGCCCAGGGCTATCGCTGGCTCAATCTCGGCATGGCGCCTCTGGCCGGCCTGGAACGCCACCCGCTGGCGCCCGCCTGGCACCGGGTGGGCAGTTTCGTATTCCGCTATGGCGAGCACTTCTACAACTTCGATGGGCTGCGCCGCTACAAGGCCAAATTCAATCCGGTGTGGGAATCCAAGTACCTGGCCTCACCCGGGGGACTGGCGCTGCCGCGCGTACTGCTCGATATCTCGGTGCTCATCTCCGGCGGCGTCAAGGAGCTGTTCGCAAAATGAACTCGCAGGGGCTGCTGCCGGGCGGTGAGCATCCGCTCGCCGTTGCCCTGCGCGCGGCCTTTGGCCGCCATCGCGATGCGGTGCTGCAGGCGCCCACGGGCGCGGGCAAGAGCACGCTGGTGCCGCTGGCACTGCTGCAGCAGCAGGACCTGGTCGAGGGCGGCAAGATCCTCATGCTCGAGCCGCGCCGGCTGGCGGCGCGCGCGGTGGCCGGGCGCATGGCGTCGCTGCTGGGCGAGCGCATCGGCGACACCGTCGGCTATCGCATGCGGCTCGATACGCGCGTGTCGCGCGCCACGCGCATCGAAGTGGTCACCGAGGGGGTGCTGACGCGGCTGCTGCAGGAGGATCCCGCGCTCGAGCAGGTCGCCTGCCTGATCTTCGACGAGTATCACGAGCGCAGCCTCGCGGCCGATCTGGGCCTGGCGTTCGCGCTCGATGCCAGGCGCGAGCTCGGCGCGGGGTTTCGCGTGCTGATCATGTCGGCGACGCTCGATGGTGAGCGCGTGGCCGCACTGCTGGGCGATGCCGAGGTCGTGTCGGTGCCGGGGCGCGCCTTTCCGGTGGAAATTCGCTACCTGGGACGCGCGCTGCCGCTGCTGCCGGGCGCGGCGGGATCCGCGGGCGGCGCGTTGGTCGCTGCGCATGCGCTCGACGCCGTAACCTCGGGCGTGCGGCGTGCGCTGGGCGAGTCTGACGGCGATGTGCTGGTGTTCCTGCCCGGTGCCGGCGAGATCCGGCGCGTCGAAGCTCTGCTGCGCGAGGCGGGCGTGCCGGCGCATGTCAGTGTGCTGCCGCTGTATGGCGACCTGAGTGCGGCGGCGCAGGATGCGGTGCTAGCGCCGGCGCCGGCCGGCAGCCGCAAGGTGGTGCTGGCGACCAATATCGCCGAGACCAGCCTGACCATTCCCGGGGTGACGGCCGTGGTGGACTCGGGCCTGGTGCGTCGTTCGCATTTTGATCCGGCGACCGGCATGAGCCGGCTGGAAGTGGCGCGCATCTCGCGCGCCGCGAGCGAACAGCGCGCCGGTCGCGCCGGTCGCGTGGCGCCGGGGATCTGCTACCGGCTGTGGAGTGAAGGTGCGCAGGCGAGTCTGGCGCCGGCGACGCCGCCGGAGATTCTGGAGGCCGATCTGGCGCCGCTGGCGCTCGAGCTGGCGCGTTGGGGCACCGACGATGCGACCCGGCTGCAATGGCTCGATGCGCCGCCGGCGGCCACGCTGCAGCAGGCGCGTGAACTGCTGCAGCGTCTGGATGCCCTGAATGCGCAGGGGCGCATGACGGCCGTCGGCCGTGACATGGCGCGTCTGCCGGTACATCCACGCCTGGCGCACATGCTGCTGGCTGCCCGCGGCCTCGACGCCGTGGAACTCGCAGCGCAGCTCGCGGCGCTGCTGTCCGAGCGCGATGTGCTGCGCCGGGGCGCGGGCGCTACGCAGCACGATCCGGATATCCGTTCGCGCCTGGAATTGCTGCGCAGCGTAGCGGGCGGCGAGAGCGCCAATCAAAATCTGCTCGAGCGCGTGCAGCGCGGCGCGAAATCGCTGGCGGCGCTGGTGCGTGGGCTGCCGGGGGCACCGGGCGCCAGGGGCAAGGCGACGGCGCCGCCGATGGAACTGTCCGGCGCGCTGCTGGCGCTGGCCTTTCCGGATCGTATCGGGCAACGCCGCGCCGGCAGCGAGGGCCGCTACCTGCTCGCCAACGGTCGCGGCGCCGCGTTCGCCGGCACCGTGTCGCTGGCGCGCGAGGAGTTCATCGTCGCGGTGGAGCTCGACGATCGCGAGCGCGAGGCTCGCATCGATCTGGCGGCGCCGTTGACGCGCGCACTGCTCGAACAGTTGTTCGCATCGCAGATCGTGGCGGAGGAGCGTTTTGGCTGGGAGCCTGGTTCCGGCGCGGTGCTGGCGCGGCGTATACGCCGCCTCGATGCGCTGCTGCTGGAAGACGCGCAGCGCCCGGCGCGCGACGATGAGCGCGCGGTCGCGGCGATGCTCGAGGGCCTCAGGCAGCTCGGCATCCAGGCTCTGCCCTGGGACGCGGACAGCCGCGCCTTGCAGGCGCGCCTGGAGTTCGTGCGCGCGCTGCAGCGCCAGGATCTGAGCGGCTGGCCGGCGAGCGACGACGCGGCATTGACGGCGAGCCTCGAGCAGTGGCTCGCACCGTACCTCTCCGGGATCACGCGCCGCGAACATCTGGCGCGCCTGCCGCTCACCGAAGCGCTGCGAGCCCGTCTCGACGGCGCGCAACTGCGCGCGCTCGAGACGCTCGCACCGCGCGAGCTCGTGGTGCCGTCCGGCTCGCGTATCCGCATCGACTACGCCGACGCCACTGCGCCTTGCATCTCGGTACGGCTGCAGGAAGTCTTCGGGCTTATCGACACCCCCCGCATCGCCGACGGCGCGGTAGCGGTGACGTTCAAGCTGCTCTCGCCCGCGCAGCGCCCGGTGCAGATCACGCGCGACCTGGCCGGCTTCTGGCGCAGCAGCTACCTCGAGGTGCGCAAGGACATGCGCGGCCGCTATCCCAGGCACCACTGGCCGGACAACCCGCTGGAAGCACAGCCCACGCGCGGCTCCAGGCGCAGGCCCGGCAAGGACCCGCGCAAGTGACGGCGCGCGGCAACGGCGGGCGAGGCGCCAGCGCGCACGTGAAATTTCATTAATGGGCGGCGGCCCGAATCGTTCCTGTACTCTAGAAAGAGTAGCTTGACGCGGGCGGGGCGGACATGGAGGCTGCGAAGCTCATGGATACACGCCGGATCTGCCTGAGTCTGCTGCTGGTGCTCGCGGCCTGCCATAAATCGCCGCCGCCGCAGGCGCAGCACGCCACGCACGCGAATGAACCGCGCGATATCGCCTGGTTCGACGGCAGCCTGCAGGGTGCGTTCATCGTCGCCAAGCGCGAGAACCGCCCGGTGTTGCTGTATTGGGGCGCCGAGTGGTGTCCGTTCTGCCACACGCTGAAATCCAAGGTGTTTTCGCGGCCCGACTTCATCGCCAAGAGCCATCTGTTCCTGCCGGTATATCTCGATGGCGATGACGATGGTGCGCAGAAATGGGGCGAGGAATTCGGCATTCAGGGCTACCCGACACTGATCGTTCTGGACGCCGAGCGGCACGAAATCGTTCGCCTGGGTGCCGGCCGCGACGTGACCCAATATGCCGCGATCCTCGATACGGCGCTGGAAGACGTGCAGCCGATCGACACCCTGCTGCAGGCTGCCGTGGGCGGCAAACCCCTGAGCGCCGACGAATGCCGGCGGCTCGCCTATAACTCCTGGGAACTCGACACGCTCGACAAGAATGAGTATGGCCGCCGCGCCGATCAGCTGCAGTCCGCGGTGGCGCAATGCCCGGCAAACCTGCAGCTCGAGCGCGCCAGCCTGACGATCTATGCAACCTATTACGCCGCCAATGCGCAAAGCGACGCGCTCGATGCACCGGCGGCCGCGCCCTCGGCCGCGCTGGTGGCGCTGACCGACCAGGTGTCGGGCATCCTGGCAAAACCGGCGCTCGCGGTGGCGAGCGCCGATGCGCTGCAGATACTCGATGACAGCTACTTCAAGGCGGTGCGCGCACGCGGTCCGAAGTTCGCACAGGCGCTGCGCGAGGCCTACGTGAGCACGATGGCGGCCGCGGCGAACGATCCACGCTACGTCGAGGCCGATCAGCTCGGGTTCATCGATGCCGAACTGCGCGCCCTCAAGGCGCTCGGCGGCCCGAAATCACAGTTGCCGGCCGATGCCGTGGCGGCCGCGAACATGCGCATCGATGCCGCGCTCGAGGCCGAACAGAATCCGTACGTGCGCTCCGGGCTGGTCAATGCCGCGCTGAATATTCTGGAGGACACTGGCAACTATCCGAAGGCCTATCAGATCGCCAAGGCCGAGATGGCCCGATCGAGCATGCCTTATTACTTCGAGGCCGACCTGGCCGAGGTCGCGGAAAAGATGGGTCAGACGGATGAGGCCGTGAGCCTGCTGGATCAGGCCTATCGCGAGTCGCAGGGCGCGGCGACGCGATTTCAATGGGGCCAGCTCTACGTCAGCGGCCTGCTGCGTATGACGCCCAAGGACAGCCCGCGCATCAAGGAGGCCGGATCAGCCGTGCTTGCGGAGCTGGACGGTCCCGATCGCATCTACCGCCGGGCGCGGGTGCGGCTCGAGCGCCTCGACAGCGAGCTGCGCGCCTGGAACGATGCGTCGAAAGGACAACACGACGACGTGCTGCAGGCGCTGCACGCACGCATGCAGCAGATCTGCGTGAAGATCCCCGACCAGGAGCCGGCGCGCGCGAGTTGCGACGCGTTTCTGAAATCGGCCTGAACGCGCTCTAGTCGCGCGCGCCTGCCGCCGGTAGCTGCGAGGCGATGAGCGCGCGCACTGCGGGCATCAGCGCGGCAATCGGACCGCTGTTGCCGGGGAACACCAGGCGAGTGAAATAGCTGCCGTCCATCAGCAGCATCAGGGCGTCGCCCAAACCTTCCGGATCGCGCGCTCCCAGCTCGTGCGCCATCTTGCGCAGCCGCCGCCGCACGTCCTGCTTGAAGTGACGTACCAGCTGGCTGAGTACGTCCTCCTCGTCGGCGATTTCCACCGCGGCATTGCCGAGCGCGCAGCCGCGGCAGGCCTTGTCCTTGACGGTGAGCAGATGCGCCTCGAACAGTGACTCGAGCTGGCGTTGCGGGTTGCCGGGATGCGCCGCGATGGTCGCGTCCCAGTGTTCCCAGAATTCGCGCTGCCGCTCGCGCAGGTATTCGGCCACCAGCGCGTCCTTGGAGGCGAAGCTGCGATAGAAACTCATCTTGTTGGTGCCGGCTTCGGCGGCGATCGCGTCCACACCCACGCTGCGGATGCCGTGTTGGTAGAACAGCTCGCAGGCGGTATCGAAGATCCGATCGCGCACCCGCGGCTTGGCGCCCGGGATCTCAGCGTCCGGCACGGCGGCGTCATCGTTCGCAGCATTCATGGCCAACCCCCGTGCACCCAGCCTGTTGTTGACACTGCCGTTACTGGTTAGTAACATGCACTACGTTACTGACCGGTAACTCACATGTCTAGGTTGCTCGCGTGGCAGCTCCAAGTCAAGTGAAACAGCCGGTTAGCGCCACCGTCAGGCTATCTGGGAGCATCACATGCGGTTTATCAGGCTCAGTCTCACCCTTTCGGCCCTGGCCGCAGGGCTAGTCTCCGCCCTGCTGTCGGGCTGCGGCCACTCGCTGGCGGCCACCAAGGCGGCGAGCCCGCCGGCGCCGGAAGTCACGGTCGCTCAGGTCATCGCCAAGCCGCTGCATCAGTGGATCGAGCTCACTGGCACCCTGCAGGCGGTCGATACGGTGCAGGTGCGCGCGCGCGTCAGCGGCTACGTCGATGCCGTGCGCTTCGTCGAAGGCGCCCGCGTTGCCAAGGGCGCGGTTCTGTTCCAGATCGATCCGCGGCCCTTCGCGCTTGAAGTCGATCGGCTCAATGCCGAGCTCAATCGCGCGCAGTCCAAGCTCGACTACGCAAACGCCGGCCGGGCGCGCGCCGAGCGCCTCATCGCCCAGAACGCGATCGCGCGCGAGGAATATGAGCAGCTGACTTCGGCGGCCACCGAGGCCGCAGCCGATGTCGGCTCCATACGCGCGCAGGTCAGCGCCGCGCGCCTGAATCTCGATTTCACGCAGGTGCGCTCGCCGATCGACGGCCATGTATCGCGAGCGCTGATCACCGCCGGCAATCTGGTGTCGAGCGCCGACGTCCTGACCACCGTGGTCTCCGACGATCCGGTCTACGCCTACTTCGATACCGACGAGGCGAGCTACCTGAAGTTCGCCCGGCTCGCCGGGGGCGCCGCGCATGGCCGCGCCGACTACGCCAGCGCGGTGTTCCTGGGCCTGGTGGGCGAGCAGGGCTACCCGCACGAGGGCCGGCTCGACTTCCTCGACAACCAGGTCGATCCGCACAGCGGCACGATTCGTGCGCGTGCGGTGTTCGACAACCAGGATGGACGGTTCACCCCGGGCCTGTTCGCGCGCATCCGACTCGTCGCCCATGACAGTTACGACGCGGTCCTGATCGATGATCGTGCGATCGGCACCGATCTGGGCAAGAAGTACGTCCTGGTCCTCAAACCCGACGGCTCACTCGAATATCGCCTGGTCGAGCTCGGTCAGAACGTCGAGGGCCTGCGGGTGGTGCAGAGCGGGCTGCTGGCCAGCGACGTCATCGTGATCAACGGCCTGCAACACGTGGCTCCCGGTGTCCACGTGCAGGCTAAGTTCGTTCAGATGGACGCCAGCAGTTCCGCCCTGGAGCAGGTCGCTGCCCGCGAGCCCGCGCCTGGCCGCACGCTGGCGGCCAAAGCCACTACTGCGAACGCGGTGCGCTGAGCGGCGCCTGCCGCCAGGCGCGGTTGCGCACAGCAACTGCCACTATCGGATCGATCCATGAATATCTCGCGCTTCTTCATTCAACGGCCGGTTTTTGCGGCGATGGTCTCAGCCGCGATCCTGCTCGCCGGCCTGATCGCCTTGCCGCGCCTGCCGATCAGCGAGTATCCGCCGGTGGTGCCGCCGACCGTCGTGGTACGGGCGAGCTATCCGGGGGCCAATCCGAGCACCATCGCCGAAACGGTCGCCTCACCGCTCGAGCAAGCCATTACCGGCGTCGAGGACATGCTGTATCAGTACTCACAGTCGACCTCGGACGGCGTGATGACGCTGACCGTGACCTTCAAGCTCGGCACCGACGTCGACAAGGCGCAGGTCCAGGTGCAGAACCGCGTGGCGCAGGCATTGCCGAAACTGCCGCAGGAAGTGCAGCGGCTCGGCGTCACCACCAACAAGGCATCGCCCGACATCACCCTGGCGGTCTTCGTGTATTCGCCCGACGGACGCTACGACCAGACCTATCTGGCCAACTTCGTCGCCCTGCGCATCAAGGATGAACTGTCGCGGCTCGACGGCGTCGGCGATGTCCAGAGCTTCGGCGGCGGCGCCTATTCGATGCGCGTCTGGCTCGACCCGGAAAAGGTTGCGACGCGCGGACTGACCGCGGGCGACGTGGTGGCGGCGATCCGCGAACAGAACGTCCAGGTCGCCGCCGGCCAGCTCGGCGCGCCACCGGGCGCCAATAGCGCCAACTTCCAGCTCGCCATCAACACCAAAGGCCGCCTGATCGACGAAGCGGACTTCGAGAACATCATTGTCAAGAGCAGCGACGACGGCCAGATCGTGCGCCTGCGCGATGTTGCGCGCGTCGAGCTGGGTTCGGATAACTATGCGCTGCGCGCAATGCTGAACGGCCGCACCGCGGTCGCCATTCCGATCTTCCAGCGGCCCGGCAGCAACGCGATCGCGATATCGGATGCCGTGCGCGCCAGGATGGCCGAGCTCAAACGCAGTTTCCCGCAGGGCATCGACTACGACGTCGCCTACGATCCGACCGTATTCGTGCGCGGCTCGATCACCGCCGTCGTGCACACGCTGCTGGAGGCGATCGCACTGGTGGTCATCGTCGTGATCCTGTTCCTGCAGACCTGGCGGGCCTCGATCATTCCGCTGCTGGCGGTGCCGGTGTCGCTGATCGGCACCTTCGGCGTCATGTACCTGTTCGGCTTCGGCCTCAACGCGCTGTCGCTGTTCGGCCTGGTGCTCGCCATCGGCATCGTGGTCGACGATGCGATCGTCGTGGTCGAGAACGTAGAGCGCAATATCGCCAACGGCCTGGCGCCGCTGGACGCCACGCGCCAGGCCATGAAGGAAGTGACCGGGCCGATCGTCGCGACCGCGCTGGTGCTGTGCGCCGTGTTCGTGCCCACCGCGTTCATCACCGGTCTGTCGGGCCAGTTCTACAAGCAATTCGCCCTCACCATCGCCATCAGTACCATAATCTCGGCCTTCAACTCGCTGAGTCTCTCGCCGGCACTGTCGGCGCTGCTGCTCAAAGCGCATGACGCCGCGCCGGACGCGCCGACGCGCCTGCTTAATTCATTGCTTGGCTGGCTGTTCCGGCCGTTCAACCGCCTGTTTGCCCGCGCCAGCAACGGCTACGTGGGCGCGGTGACGCACGTGCTGCGTGCCGGTTCGATCGCGCTGTTCATCTATGTCGGCCTGCTGGCGCTGACCTGGTTTGGCTTTGCCCATACCCCCACCGGCTTCGTGCCGCCGCAGGACAAGCAATACCTGGTCGCCTATGCGCAGCTGCCGGATGCCGCGACCCTGGATCGCACCGAATCGGTGATCCGCCGCATGAGCACGATCGCGCTGGCGACCCCCGGAGTGGAGTCGGTCCCGGCCTTCCCGGGGCTATCGATCAACGGCTTCACCAACGCCACCAACGCCGGCATCGCCTTCACCCCTCTCAAGCCGTTCGAGCAGCGGCGCGACTCCGATCGTTCGGCCGGCGCGATCGCTGCCACGCTCGGCGCGCAATACGGCCGCATTCAGGATGCCTACATCGCGGTGTTTCCGCCGCCGCCGGTGCAGGGGCTCGGCACCATCGGCGGCTTCAAGCTGCAGGTCGAGGATCGCGGCAACTTCGGACCGGATGAACTCTACCGTCAGACCCAGAATCTGATCGCCAAGGCGCGCCAACGCCCGGAGCTTGCGGGTCTGTTCTCGGGCTTTCAGGTCAATGTGCCGCAGGTGCAGGTCGACGTGGATCGCGAGAAGGCCAAGGCCGCGGGCGTGGCATTGCAGGACCTGTACGACACCATGCAGGTCTATCTGGGCGCGCTCTACGTCAACGACTTCAATCGATTCGGCCGCACCTACCAGGTGAACGCCCAGGCGGAGCCGGGCTTCCGCCTGACGCCCGAGGATATCGGACGCCTCAAGACGCGCAATCAGCGCGGCGACATGATTGCGCTCAGCAGCTTCGTGACGGTGCACGAGACCTCCGGGCCCGATCGCGTGATGCACTACAACGGCTACAGCGCCGCCGACATCAACGGCGGACCCGCGCCCGGCTACAGCAGCGGACAGGCGCAAAAGGCCATGGAGGAACTGGCGCGCGCGGAGCTGCCCAATGGCATGACCTTCGAGTGGACCGACCTGACCTTTCAGCAGATCCTGGCCGGCGACAGCATGGTTTACGTCTTTCCGCTGGTGGTGCTGCTGGTATTCATCGTGCTGGCGGCGCTGTATGAGTCCCTCAGTCTGCCGCTGGTCGTGATCCTGATCGTGCCGATGTGTCTGTTCAGCGCGATCGTCGGCGTGCAGCTGGCCGGCAGCGACAACAACATATTTACCCAGATCGGTTTGATCGTGCTGGTCGGCCTGGCCTGCAAGAACGCGATCCTGATCGTCGAGTTTGCACGTGACCGCGAGCTTGCCGGCGAGAGCACCTGGCAGGCTGTGCTCGACGCCTGCCGCCTGCGGCTACGCCCGATACTGATGACTTCGCTCGCCTTCGTCATGGGTGTCGTGCCGCTCGTGACCTCGCACGGCGCAGGCGCCGAGATGCGTCATGCCATGGGCGTGGCGGTGTTCTCCGGCATGCTCGGGGTGACGTTCTTCGGCTTGCTGCTGACGCCATCGTTCTATCTGGCGATCCGTCGATTCAACGACGCGCGTCGCCGCAGGACCGACACCCCGCGCTTGATTGCCGCAACAGGACAGATCTCGTGAACCCGAGCGCAGCCACTGTGCGACGGCGGCGTTGGCGCTCTGCAGCGGCAGCGCTGATCGCAGCCGCCGGCGCGTTGCTGCTGGCCGGCTGCGCCGTGGGTCCGGACTACCACCGGCCGCAGCCGGCGAGCGTTATTGCGCACAACGTCGATGCGCAGCAGTTCACCGCGGCGGCGCCGGCAGCGAACTGGTGGGGGCAGGTCGATGATCCGGAGCTGGCGAGCCTGGAACAGCGGGCGCTGGCCGGCGACCTCGATCTGCAGATCGCGCTGCAGCGCGTGCGCGCCGCGCGCGCGGTATTCCGCGGCACCCAGCTCGACTATGCACCGCACATCCCGCTCGATGCCGCGTACACCCACTCCAAGGAACAGCAGCCCGGCTTCGGCACCGAGCGCTTCGACATCGAGAGCTACAGCGTCGGTTTCGATGCCAGCTGGGAGCTGGACCTGTTCGGCCGCACCCGCCGCGCCGCGCAGGCGGCCAACGCCGACCTGGGCGCGCAGATGGCCAACCTCGATGAGACGCGGGTGATCGTCGCGGCGGAAGTGGCGCGTAATTATTTCGAGTTGCGCGGCACGCAGCGTCAGCTCGGTGTGGCGCATGACAATATCGACAACGAGCGCGAAGCCCTGCGGCTGACGCAGATCCGCTACGAGGCCGGCCGCGTCACCGAGCTCGACGTGGACAGTGCGCTGGCACGACTCAAGACCACCGAAGCCACCGTGCCGCTGCTCCAAGCGCAGGAGAAGAGCTACGGCTACCGCCTGGCGGTATTGCTGGGATCCAATCCGGGTGATCTGGACGCCGAGCTGATTGCGGCACCGGTGCGGGCCTGGACGGCGCCGTTACCGATCGGCGATGTCACGACGCTGTTGCGGCACCGTCCCGACGTGCGTATCGCCGAGCGCAACGTCGCAGCCGCCACAGCGCGCGTGGGCGTTGCGACCGCGGATCTGTTTCCCCGCGTCAGCTTTACCGGCTTTGTGGGCTTTCTGACGGGCAACAGCGTGCAGCTTGGCGCTGCCGGCAGTCGCGCCTGGTCGGTGGGGCCGGCCGTAAGCTGGACGGCGCTCGACTTCGGTTCGACCCAGGCACGGTTGCACGCCTCGAGGGCCGAGGCCGCGGGCGCGCTCGCCAGTTATCGGCAGGCGGTGCTGCTGGCCCTGGAGGATTTCGAGAACGCCTGCCTGAACTACGGCAAGCAGCAGGTGCGACTCGCCAGCGTCATCGAGCAGGCCGACGCGTCGCGCCGCGCCGCGCGGCTCGCCGAGGTGCAATACCGGGAGGGCGGGATCAATTTCCTGGTGCTGCTCGACGCGCAGCGCACGCTGTTGCAGGCCGAAGATGCGGTGGCGCAGGCCGAGACCGGCGTCAACACCGGCGCCGTCGCGGTCTACAAGGCGCTCGGCGGCATCGATGTCCCGCCGGGCAGCACCTTGTAGGCGGCTTTCCGAGCGAGGTTCGCCGGGGGTACCGCGGGAGCGAGGCGCAGCCGAGCCAATCGGTTAAGATTGCCTTCCTTGCGGCGGGCCTGTAGCACAGCGGTTAGTGCAGGGGACTCATAATCCCTTGGTCGTAGGTTCGAATCCTACCGGGCCCAGATTCCAATCAGGGAAAGTCCACCGTCCCGGAACGATCTGCTCGCGGTGCATGTGGCATGAAATTGCTGAATTTTCCGCTCCGGGAAGGACCCATAGGGTTGCTCGGCAATTCGTGGCATGGCACGACTCACGGTGCTAACTTTCCCAAAATGGATCAGAGCATTTAGCGGTATGGCAGCCTTGACGCTATGAAGGCAGATGAATATCGGGTTTGGCAACCCCTGTCGCCAGGCGAGCGAATTCGCGCCACGATGGACGCTACCGTCACTTTGTAGTAGGTGAAGGGACAGACCCGGAAGGGACAGGCCCGGGATGCTCGACGACTTGAAAGAACTCTTGTCCGTATTCAACGACCCTGGGGTTAGATATCTGATCGTCGGCGGATACGCCGTTTCACTTCGTGTGGAGCCGCGCGCGACCAAACGGCCTCTTTTGCAACTATGCCGAACATACGCGCTCATACGCCGTGAAGTTTCTACGACTCGCAAAAGAGCGAGATAGGCGTTGTGAGTAAGCCCGTCCTTAAATGGGAGACAACAAATGCCTGGTGAAATTGACAGCGATCGCCGCCACTTCTTTGGCACTGCCGCGATGACTCTTGCTGCCGCTCAGCTCGGCGCGGTCGAGCTTGCGAATGCACAGGTCCGCGATGAAAAGGGAGGCAGTCTCCCTGCGATCAAGACGGGAACGAACACCTCGTTCGCCTCACTGAAGACGATAGATGCGGGTCTGCTGAATGTAACGTATGCCGAAGCCGGTCCAAGCGACGGTCGTCCGGTCGTGCTGTTGCAGGGCTGGCCTTACGACATCCACAGCTACGTTGACGTAGCCCCGCTGCTGGCTTCGGCCGGATACAGGGTGATCGTCCCGCACACGCGCGGCTATGGCCCGACGCGATTTATTTCCGATAAGACGGTGCGCAATGGACAGCAATCGGCGATGGCAGTGGACATCGTCGCGCTGATGGATGCCCTAAGCATCAAGTCGGCCATCCTCGGCGGATTCGATTGGGGCGGGAGAACCGCCTGCGCCATGGCGACACTGTGGCCGGAGCGCTGCAAGGCTCTCGTCTCGGTAAGCGGCTATCTGGTCGCCAATCCTAAGGCCAACGGGCTGCCTTTGCCGCCAAAGGCAGAACTCCAGTGGTGGTATCAATATTATTTTGCCACGGAACGCGGCCGCATAGGCTACGACAAATACCGGCACGATTTTGCGAAGCTCATCTGGACTATCGCCTCACCAAAATGGAATTTCGATGACGCGACGTTCGATCGCAGTGCTGCATCGTTCGACAACCCGGATCACGTCAGCATTGTGATCCACAGTTACCGCTGGCGGCTCGGGTTGGCTGATGGCGAGTCGAAGTATGACGATCTAGAAAAGCGGCTTGCTGAAGGACCCGTCATCACCGTGCCGACCATTACCCTTGAAGGTGATGCCAACGGCGCTCCACACTATCCGGACGACAGTTCTTATCGCAAGAAATTCTCCGGCAAATATGCGAACCGTGTCATAACAGGTGGGATCGGTCACAATCTGCCTCAGGAAGCTCCGCAGGCATTCGCGCAAGCCATCGTGGATGTCGACAGGTTGTGAGTTCGATATTCGAATCATAAATTCGGATCGTCTGATGCGGGTCAGTGTTACCCGCTTGGACGCATCCCCGCCGCGTGACGGGTGGCGCATCCGGCGGCAGGCGGCCAGGAATCGCGCGAACGTCCATCGAACTACCGGACCTGCGGATTGACGGGCGGATTGCGTCCCAGATCCATGAGCATGCGTGTCAGCAGGTAGACGCGCGGCGTAATGCTGGACAGATCCGCGTAGTCGTCAACGCTGTGGGCGCCGCCGCCACGAATACCGAAGCCGTCGATCGAGGGCGTGCCAGTCTCGGCGGCGAAGGCGACGTCGGCGGACGAGCCGACGGCGACAGCGCTCAATGTGCCGCCGATTTCGGCATACAACCGCTGCGCCCGCGCCAACAGGGCATCGGTCGATGCGACGCGTGCCCACGGCGGGAAGTTTCGCATCATGCTGGCCTTCACCTGCACGTCCGGCACGACCGTGTCACCCGCGAGCCGCTGCAGATCCCGCTCCACCCGATCGAACTCGTCCGACGTGAATGCGCGCACGTCCGCCTTGACGATCGCGTGGTCGGGAATGACGTTGATCGCGTTTCCGGCCTGCATGATGGTGACGTTGACGGTCGTCTCCTTGGCAGGATCCGACAGGGAACCCAGCTGCAGGGCCTGGTGGGACGCTTCGAGAGCGGCGTTGCGGCCTTTTTCGGGTTCAAGACCGGAATGCGCTGCGCGGCCGGTGACTTCGACCGTGATGATTGCCGAGCCCTTGCGCGCGACCAGCACGCCGTCCGGCGGCACGCCGCGCTCGAGATTGAGGGCGACGTCACTCTGCCGTGCCTGCGCGCGGATGAGATCGCGCGTGCCCAGCGATCCGGTCTCTTCGTTCGAGTTCAGGATCAGGGTGATCCTGGCGTAGTCGTGGTACTTGACCTGTTGCAGGATGCGAAGTGCGCATATCGCGGTCACCAAGCCGCCCTTGTCGTCACCAGCCCCCGGGCCGATGCCGTGGTCGCCGACTACCGTGTCGGGCCGCTGTGCCACGGCGCCATGCGCAAATACCGTATCCATGTGGGCAATGAGCAGAATGCGGCCGCGACCGCTTCCCGTCAGCGTGGCGACGATGTTGTCCCCGACCGCGGGCGCAATCGCCGGTACGTTCGCGACATTGGCACCGAGACGCTCAAGTTCAGTCTTCACGACCGTGCCCACCGCTGCCAGGCCGGCGACGTCACCCGTACCAGAGTCGATTTGCACCAGTTGCTGCAACAGCGCTCGCGCATCGGGCTCGCAGGTTTTCGCGGCTGCAAGGATCTTGGGATTTTCTGCGGCGCTCGTCGCCGGCGTGTTCACCAGCGTGAATACCGTGACGGCAATGAGCAGAACACTTTGCAATCGGATCCGGACGTGTTGCCGATGCATCGTTGCCCCTTGCACGATTCTCCAGCGCAGCTCGATTAGGGAAGGCGGGAAGGGCCCCGCGGGCGAACCCTTCCCAGCGTCACGGAGAACGATCGATCAATTCTTGAAATGCAGCTGACGGACGATCTCGGTGCCCAGGACAGTGCGAATAGCCTCACGGTCCGCATCGCTCTGGCTTGCCTGCTTCAGTGAGCCCCATACCTTTTTATCAATGGCACCCATCTTTTCATCGATGCCATCGAGTGCAGCCAGGTTCGGGTATTCCACGATCAGATACAGGTCCGGGTCGTGCGGAGTTCTTGGAGTGGCTGAGAAAACCGTATACGACACTACGATTCCCTGTTTCTTCGCCTCCTCCATTTCCTGACGCCAGGACGTACTCAGGAACGTCCAGTAGTCAAGAAAATGGCCTTCCTTGGTCCTGATGCTTGAAACCTCGGTCACGGTGCCTTCCTTGTAGGGCAGGTCGTCGGCAACGCACAAGCCGAGTGCCAACATCCCCAATAACCCGATTTGAAGCCGTTTTATGAAGGTCAGCATTGCTAGAATCTCCCTTGTTGTGTGCTCTATGCATTCGAAGCATAGCAAACTGCGCGTTGCCATATCGCCACAGCAAATGTCCCCGAACGGTACCCGCCCACAGCTAATGGTGGTGTCGGCGCGGGCAACCGCTGGAATTAACCGATGCCGCGTGGACGCCCGGGCAATTGATCGACTGGCACGCCGGCCGTAGCATTCGCTCAATGATCATCAGCGCATCAGGGCCACGCGACACCATCGCCCCGGTCATCGAAACGGAACGCCTGCGCCTCCGCCCTCACCAGTCCGATGATCTCGCCGATTGCGTGGCCATGTGGTCTGACCCGGCGGTGGTCCGCTACACCATAGGCGAGCCTTCGCCACCGCAGAGAACCTGGATCAGGATATTGGCCTACCGTGGACACTGGGCTCTTCTGGGCTACGGCTATTGGGCGGTGGAGGAGAGGACTTCACACCGCTACGTCGGTGAACTCGGATTCGCGGATTTCAAGCGGGATATCGTGCCTTCGATCGAAGGAATGCCCGAGCTGGGTTGGGCGCTGGTCCCGCAGTTTCACGGCAGGGGCTATGCGACGGAAGCCCTTCGAGCCGTGGTTGCCTGGGGTGACTGTCACCTTGCGCAGCGTCGAACCGCCTGCATCATCCACCGGGACAATCAACGGTCGTTTCGTATCGCCGAGAAGCTGGGTTACAAGGCCATTTTCAGTGCTACGGGAAGCGGAGAGTCCAACACCATACTCGCCCGTCCGGCGTAGGGAAGATGCACGCCAGCCGGAAATCGCGCGCGCGACCGCGCGCTGCGCGCGCCGTTCAGGAACTCTTCGGCGCGAACTGGAAGCAGGCGAACCCGATCGCGAACAACCCGTAGATCAGCACCGTCGACCACCCCAGCGCATTTGCGAGACCGTTGATCTGCCCCTCCAGGGCAACCAAGAACCCGAGTACGTTGCCAATCAAGCCCGCAAGCACGATGGATCGGCGCCCCAATGTATCGACGATTCCGCGAGCGAGCCATGCAACAAGCCCAACGTTGATCAGCGCTACACCGAAAAAGCGCGAAATGAAGGCAATGTAGCGATCAGCGGCAATGCCGTACTGCGCCAGCACTTCGGCTGGAGCCGCGACGAAACCAATGCCAAACAGAATGGCGACCACACCAACGATCGACAGGAAAGTACTCAGTTTCATACCTATCTCTCCGGAAGTATATGAATGCAGGCTGTTCTGAATGCGCCGGCTATTCGTGCGATCTTGTACCGGCGCAAGACGGATATTAAGGTCGCTGACCCGGCGTGTCGAGAGGCGATACCGTCCGGGAAAACAGACACCCCGACGCGTCGGTTTGATGGGTTTATGGTCAGGCCGAAACCTCTCCTTTCGATTTCCATTGCGCTTTCGGGGGAAATTGAATCATCCTCGACAACGTTTATCCTTGAACACCAGCCATTGGTCTTGGCCGCCAATCGCGATGGCAGCGGTTCTCTCTGCTACGCTTAGGGCGCTTGGAGAATTGGTCGGTCCGACTTGTCGATATTGGGCAGAACATTGATCAAGGCATTTCACGGTATCCCGCTGCTGGTTTTGCTGTTGATTGCAACGGTGCTGGAAGCCGGCGGCGACGCCGTTATCCGCGTGGCGATCTACAAGCATGTCGGCTTGATTCGCATAGCCTTGTTTCTTGCCGGCGCCGCGCTGCTGTTGAGTTATGGAACGCTGCTCAACCTGGCGCCGCTGGATTTCGGCCGCGTGGTCGGGCTCTATCTCGCGACGCTGTTTGTGGTCTGGCAGATGATCAACTTCGTCGCCTTCCGAACACTCCCGACCATGCCCACCCTGGTCGGCGGCGCATTGGTCATCGCCGGAGGCGCAATCATCACTTACTGGCAGCCCAGCTAGGACGAATTCAAACCAGGTCTCGACCGATCTTGGACCACGGATATTAAAGAGCGGCCTTAGAGTGCCACCTTTGGTCTTTCATCCTTTGCCCGCACCGAGCGCATCCGGCGAAGGTCCGACGATGCTTCCAATGCGATGACAAGCATGATGGACGGCGAGGATAGCCGGCAATTGCCGCTGGTTCAGCTGTCCCTGCTGGCGCTGGGTCTGGGCGTCGTCACCGGCGTTGGCGCCGTGCTGTTTCGGGATCTGATCGGTCTCATTCACAACCTGCTGTTCGCCGGTCACGCGGTCATCCATTACGACGCCAACATCTTCACCGCCGCCGCGCCGTGGGGCCCACTGGTGATCCTGGTTCCGGTGCTCGGCGCGGTCGGCGTGACTTTCCTGGTGACTAACTTTGCGCCCGAGGCCAAGGGCCACGGGGTGCCGGAAGTCATGGATGCGATCTATTTCAAGGGCGGCGTGATTCGGCCCGTTGTGGCGCTGGTCAAATCCGTGGCCTCGGCGATCGCGATCGGTAGCGGCTCATCGGTCGGACGGGAAGGACCGATCATCCAGATCGGCTCGGCGCTCGGCTCCACGCTGGGGCAGATCGTCCGCATGCCGGCGGGCCAGCGCATAGCTCTGGTTGCTGCGGGCGCAGGCGCGGGCATCGCGTCCACCTTCAATACGCCGATCGGCGGCGTGATGTTCGCGATCGAGCTGATGATGCCCGAGGTCAGCGTTGAGACGTTTCTTCCCGTCGCGATCGCGACGGGCACGGCGACGTTCGTAGGCCGCTGGTTCTTCGGCGACGCGCCCGCCTTCCAAGTGCCGCCGATTCAAGCCATGGCGGTCGATCCGGGCGCACTGGTCGTGCTGGCGCTGTTCGCCGTGCTGGGCGTTCTCACCGGCCTCGCGGCGGCAGGCTTCATCCGAGGACTGCATCTGGCAGAGGATCTGTTCGATCGGATCAGGTTCCGTTATCTACGCCATATGCTCGGGATGCTGATGCTGGGCGTACTCATGTACCTGCTGTTCCGCACCCTCGGTCAGTATTACGTCGATGGGGTCGGCTACGCTACCGTCCAGGCGGTGCTGGCGGGGCAGATCTCGACTTTCTGGCTGCTGGGGCTGCTGGCCGTCTGCAAGGCGATCGCGACTTCGCTCAGTCTGGGGTCCGGCTCATCGGGCGGCATCTTTTCTCCGTCGTTGTTCATGGGCGCCACCCTCGGAGGCGGCTTCGCGGCGCTGCTGAACGCCGCCGGTCTGCAGATTCAGCTCAGCGTGCCCGCATTTGCCATGGTCGGTATGGGCGCGATGGTCGGCGGCGGAACCGGTGCGGTGATGACCGCCGTGACAATGATCTTTGAGATGACCCTCGATTACAGCATCGTGATGCCGATGATCGTGGCAGTAGCCACGAGCATCGCTGCACGCCGATTGCTCTCTAGCGAGACCATCTACACCCTGAAGCTGGTACGGCGCGGCCGGGCCATACCGAAGGCGCGCCATGCCAACATGTTCCTGGTCCGTTCCGCGCGCGAAGTGATGGACACGGACATCCAGGTTCTGCCCGCGGACACCAGTTTCGATGATTATCTGCGGCAGCCCGAGCACGCCGGTCGCTTGCGGCACGTCGTTGTCACCGACAAGGGCCAGATCTACGGGGTCATCCGCGTCAACACGGGGCTGCGCCGGGGGCTGGAGGGCACTCAGACCGGGGTGAGTCTTGGTGAAGTCGCAAGCCGCAACTTCACCTTGGTGAGCGAGGACGAGACCGCCTTCGAGGTGATCCGCCGCATGTGGCGTCGCAACGCCATCATGGCGGTGGTCGTGCGTGGTCGCGGGCGGGGGGTCCCTCGCGGCGGCGATGTTGCCGGCGTGATCACCAAGGAACACGTCGCCGATTCGGTCGCCGACAGCATCAAGGCCTATCCGCAATGAGCCTCGCACGGCGGGCCCGAGACGTTAATTCGGCAGTACTGGAAATGCAGCAGTGGGGGATGCCATTATTTTTTATCAGCGGTATTCAGTCGTGTGATCCGGCGCCCACCGCAACCCACGCCAGATCGGCGTTGGATACGGACTCGAGCTTGAAACCCTTGGCGGCCGCGGTCATACGGGTGAGCGCCTGTCCGATCGGCATCACCGGCCCGGTCTCGCCCCGTTTCTGGACATGGAAGCGAACCGGGTTGATGCGTGCGACCACGTAGTTACGCAGATACGGCGATTTGAAGCCACGAGCCTGCAGACCGGCGACGATCTTCTTCACCTCGGCCTCGATTGCCTGGAGACGAGCTGCGTAGCCTTCGCGCTCGCGTAGCCCGGCCGGCAGTGGCCGCGTGCTGAAGCGATCGAGCTTTTTGAGCAGGGGGCCGTAGGCGCCACCGGCGAAACGCGGCACGTTTTCATAGATGATGCCGAGCGTCAGCAGTTCGGCGGATTCGAATTGCTCGGCAAACTGCGCTTCCCGCGCGTTCGGCTGCCGGCGCGCCAGGCTGCGTGCCATGCGGATGACTTCCAGGCTGCGATCCTTGAGGTTGTGCGCCTTCTCCGTGTTGAGAGCCAGAATTCTGTAGGCCAGCGTCTCATCCGGTGAAATGAGGACGGAGATCTGCTTGAGACCGAGCACCTTGGCGGCCGCCAGCCGATGCCGGCCGTTGGGCGTCCAGAAGAGATCATCGTGACCGAGCACGACGATGAGCGGGTCGAGAAAGGCTCCCGCCTGATCGATTTTTTCCGCGAGGCGTTTGGTGTGTGTGGGCGACAGATCGCGCTGAAAGGGTGTCGGCTGGATGACACGGATCGGCAGGGTCGCGAGCACCAGCGCCCGGCCACCGAGCGGATCGCGATAGGTGCCGATGGCAGTCCCGCCCGCCTGCCGTATACGCGCTACCAGGGCGCTTATGTCCGCATGATCCGCCGCCAGCGCGATCTCCGTGGCCTCCAGGCCGCGCGTTTTACTCGAGGGTTTGAGTTTGCGGCGGGAATTGCTGGGCCGAGCGGCGGCGCGTTTCCTGGGCGAGCGTGCGGGCGTGCGGGTTGCCATGGGTGTCTACGAATTCGGTTTGCTAGACTCTAAACCAGTGGAAGCCTGTAAATGAAGCACAAACGCACCGCGAAGAAAAGGCGTTGCCGCTGGGCGGCTGATGGAGACGCCGACTACATCCGCTATCACGACCACGAATGGGGACGCCCGGTGCACGATGACCGCCTGCTGTTCGAGATGCTCACGCTCGAGGGTGCGCAGGCCGGGCTCTCCTGGTCAACTATTCTTCGCAAGCGCGCGAACTATCAGAGAGCCTTTGCGCGCTTCGACCCGAAGAAGGTGGCACGTTTCGATGCGGCTCGAAAGGCGGCGCTACTGCTCGATCCGGGAATCGTTCGCAACCGCTTGAAGATCGATTCCACGGTCAGCAACGCGCTCGCTTTCCTGCAGGTGCAAAAGGAATTCGGCTCGTTCGACCGCTATCTGTGGTCGTTCGTCGAAGGCCGTCCCATGATCAATCGCCTGCGAGCGAGCCAACGGCTGCCGGCCCGCACCGACCTGAGCGATCGAGTATCGAAAGACCTCAAGAAGCGAGGCTTCCGATTCGTGGGTACGACAATCATCTATGCCTATCTGCAGGCCGTCGGCGTCGTCAACGACCACACGCGAGACTGCTTTCTATACCGGACGATCCGGAAGTAGCCGCGGGCAGCGCACCTTAGCAGCGGCAGGCCTTCACCCGGCCACCCGGCCACACGGCCGCACGGTCACGCGGTCACGTCGTTACGCGCTCGGCGACCGAACGCGCGGGCTTGGGACGTGCGACCGGGCTCGGACGGCAGGCCACGAGATGG
>Ga0302325_10007776_pt1 | contig 23687 bp, 18 predicted proteins | sample Palsa_T0_2_FD_201948 | JGI IMG/M metagenome (GOLD analysis project Ga0302325, IMG submission 201948) | Peat permafrost microbial communities from Stordalen Mire near Abisko, Sweden - Palsa_T0_2 | ecosystem: Environmental > Terrestrial > Soil > Palsa > Peat permafrost | place: Sweden: Abisko... | reverse complement strand
GGCGATGACCTTGCCAATTTTGCCGAGGGCGGCGCTGAAGTCCGCGTAAGAGGCAGCGTCTTTCTGTGACCACTGCGCGATCTCCTGCGCAGTTCTCTTAATATCGGAGTAAAGGACGAGGGACCGGCCGTCGGGCAGAAGCGAAACGGTGCTCACCTCGGGAGTCGTCAGCTTGAGGCCATGCTGCTGCAGTTGCATGTCGCGCACGATGTCAGCGCGGAGCGGGCCGGTGTTGTGCGCGAGCGTGGAACAGCGGAAGCCTGGATGAAATTCTTCGGTGATGGCCGCGCCGCCCACCTGGGCGCGCCGTTCGAGCACCAGCGGTTTGAATCCGGCTTTCGCGAGATAGAAGGCGGCGACCAGACCGTTATGTCCGCCGCCGACGATGATCACGTCGCGCGTTTCGGCGCTGCCTTTCCCAGACGGCATCAGGCCGCCTTCCCGTCTTTCAGAATTTCCAGCGCCGCCAGACGTCCGGGAGCGCCCATGATGCCGCCGCCGGGATGCGTGGCCGACCCACACATATATAGATTCTTGATCGGCGAACGGAATTGCGCCCATCCCGCAACCGGGCGCAGGAAAAATAACTGCTCGAGTGAGAGTTCGCCCTGGAAGATGTTGCCTTCAGTCAGCCCCCACGTCCGTTCCAGATCGAGTGGCGTTACGACCTGGCGGTGCAGGATGATGTCTTTGATGTTAGGCGCGTACTCGGCAATAGTATTGACCACGTTGTCGCCGAACTTTTCCTTTTCAGTGTCCCAGTCGAGACCAGGCGCGAGCTTGTAAGGAGCATATTGCACGAAGCACGAGAGAATATGTTTACCCGGTGGCGCGAGCGAGGTATCGGTGAGCGTCGGAATCACCATGTCGATGTATGGGTGTGACGACCAGTGCCCATATTTCGCTTCGTCGTAAGCTTTTTCCATATACTCCACGCTCGGGGAGATCGACATGGCGCCGCGTAGATGCGCGCCGACTCCCGGCATGCACTTGAAATTCGGCAACCCATCGAGCGCCATGTTCACCTTGCCGGAAGACCCGCGGAACTTGTAGCGCTTCACCCCTTCCATGAATTCGTCAGGCAGATGGCCGGGCTCGATCATCTTCGTAAATGTGAGTCGCGGATCGACGCTGGAGGAAACAACGTCGGCGTAAATCTCGTCGCCGTTCGCGAGCACCACGCCGGCCGCGCGTCCGTTCTTCACGTCGTTCTTTACGATGATCCGGGCAATTGGAGATTCGGTGCGAATCTCCGCTCCGGCCTCGCGAGCCGCGTCGGCAATCGCATTCGAGATGGCGCCCGTTCCGCCGCGCGCGAATCCCCAGGCGCGGAAAGCGCCGTCAATTTCTCCCATGTAATGGTGCAGCAGAACGTAAGCTGTGCCCGGCGAGCGCACGCCGAGGAAAGTGCCGATAATACCGGAAGCGGACATAGTTGCTTTGAGCACATCGGTCTCGAACCACTGATCGAGAAAATCGATTGCGCTCATGGTCATGAGCTGGACCTGGTTGTATTTGTCCTCGCCCGACATGCCCTGAAAGCGGCGTCCGATGAAGAGCAGCTTCATCAATTCTTTCGGATTCAGTGTCGCCGGATCGGGCGGAATCATGCTGAGAATCGGTTTCACGAAGCGGCACATCGCCTGCATGGCTTTGCCGAATTCATCGTAAGCTTCAGCGTCCACACGGGAGTGGCGGGCGATTTCGCGATGAGTCTTGCCGTGATCGTTGACGCGCCACAAATGGTCTCCATTCGGCATGGGGGTGAAGGTTCCGTCGAGCGGCAGAATCTCCAGTCCGTGGCGAGGGAGATCGAGGTCGCGGATGATTTCCGGTCGCAGCAGCGAGACCACATACGAGCAAACGGAAAACTTGAAGCCGGGGAAAACTTCCTCGGTGCAAGCCGCGCCGCCGAGAATGTGCCGGCGCTCGAGCACCAGCACTTTCTTTCCCGCTTTCGCCAGGTAGGCGGCGTTGGTGAGGCCGTTGTGACCTCCGCCAATCACGATTACGTCATACTTAGTACCGCTTGAAACAACAGACATAGATTGACCTGATTGGTCGACTCAGATTGACAAAGTTCTCTAGAAAATGACTCGTCATTCTATCGAGAAACTATCAGTTTGTCTCTAACTTACGCGTAGTTTCTGACTCGCGGTCAGCACAATTTCAACGCTTGCCGCCGCAGTAACCGAGTCATATAATCCGGCGTCAGGGTTTATTCCTTCGCGTACCTTCATGTCCTTCGTGGTCTCTACCTTTTCTCGACCACCAAGGACACCAAGGTACACGAAGGAGATCACACGAGGTCGCCTTGCCCATTGGAACGGCATTTCACGAGAGAACTTTCGCTCTCTGCCAGAGTCTGAATTATCGCGAGTGGTCGGGATATTACGCGGTCAGCGTTTATGAAGTGCACCATGAGCACGAGTACAATGCGATCCGCAATGCGTGCGCCCTGATTGATATTTCGCCACTCTACAAGTATCTGATCACCGGCAAAGACGCGACGAAACTCGTGAACCGCGTGATCACGCGTGACATTAACAAAGTCGCCGTTGGTCAAGTGATTTATGCGTGCTGGTGCGATGAAAACGGCAAGGTCGTCGACGACGGAACGATTACGCGCCTCGAAGAAAACAAATACCGCTGGACGGCCGCCGATCCGAGCCTGCGCTGGTTCCGGCAGAACGGTCTGAACATGGATGTTGACGTCGAGGACATCTCTGAGCAAACGGCAGCTTTGGCGCTGCAGGGGCCGACCTCCGCGAAGCTGTTGAAGACGGTCGCGGATGCCGACATCGCTAATCTGAAGTATTTCCGAAAAACCTCGGGCAAGATCGCCAGCGTGGCGGTCGATATTTCTCGTACCGGATACACCGGCGACCTCGGCTACGAAATATGGATTCCCTTGAATAACGGTAGTGACGCCGTCAGAGTCTGGGACGCGCTGATGGATGCGGGCAAGCAGTTCGATATTCATGCAGCCGGAATGCTGGCGCTGGACGTCGCGCGCGTGGAGGCCGGATTGCTGCTGATCGAAGTCGATTACACAAGTTCCAAGAAAGCGCTCATTCCTTCGCAGAAGTACTCGCCGTATGAGTTGGGCTTCGGGAAGATGGTGCATCTCGACAAGGAGAACTTCGTCGGCGAGCGCGCCCTGGCGCGTGATCAGAAGCTGGGCGTGCCGCGGCAATTAGTTGGCCTGGAAGTAGATTGGATGGAAGTGGAAGAGCAGTTCGATAAGTTCGGACTCTCTCCGGCGGCGCCGAGCCAGGCATCGCGCGTTGCAGTGCCCGTTTATGACGCCGACAAGCACGTGGGAAAGGCAACGACGACGGCGTTCTCTCCGCTGCTGAAGAAGTTGATTGCGCTGGCCAGCGTGGGCACCGAGTATTCGGTGCCAGGAACAAAGCTGCAAATGGAGTTGACCATCGAAGCGCAGCGGATGAAGACTACAGCGACGGTCGTGCCGTTACCGTTCTTCAATCCAAAACGCAAGACTGCAGTGCCTGTGTAGACCTGCGGCCTCGATCAATAAGTCGCCACACTTAATCCAGAAAAGCCTTTTTCGCGAATGGAATGACGAGACCTACTCGGTCTTGGTGCGGTTCTTGCGCTTCCAATACCAATATCCCGGAACCCCGACCAATACAATCAAAGCGCCCCAGAAGGCCTCGCTGGGCCGCTCGACTATGGTATTCAGTGTCCATGCGCCGCCGACGATTATGTAAATCGCGGGCAGCCATGGGTATCCGGCGCAGCGATAGGGACGGGGAACATCGGGTTTCTTCCAGCGCAAAACGAAGAGGCCGATGACGGTCAGCGTGTACGAGAGCACCATGCCAAAGATGACATAGGTGTAGAGCTGATCGTAGCGTCCGCTCAGGGTGAGCACAGCGGCCCACATGCCTTGGCCGATCAGACTGAAGGCCGGTGTGCGCCACTTGGGATGGATGACGGCCATGCGGCGGAAGAACACGCCGTCCTGTGCCATGGCGAGGTAGACGCGTGCGCCCGACAGAGTGCAGGTTGCGGCCGCGCTGAAGCATGAGATCGCGATCATCGCCGAGAGCCAGACTGCGGCTGCGGGGGAGAAAAGTTTTGCCGCGGCGGCGTGGGCGATGGTTTCGTACTTTGCGACTTCGTTCAGCGGCAGGGCGTAAACATAGGTCATGTTCATGGCGAGATAAATCGCACCTACCGCGAGGACCCCTAACACCATCGCCAGGGGTACGTTGCGGCGCGGATTTTTGACTTCGCCAGCAACCCAGGTGATATAGACCCAACCGTCATAAGCCCAGAACACGGCGATCAAACCGATGCCGAGAGCGGAAATCAAGTGTCCGGGGCTCAATCCCATGCTTAATCCGCCCGGCGTCTGCACCCTGAAATTCGACCAGTGCCCTTTTCCGATAGCGAATCCGAGAATGACGAAGACTGCCATGGCGGTGAATTTCGTCCACGTGGAGATGTTCTGGAGTAGTGCACCCCAGCGCAGTCCAAAAACATTGACACAGGTGAGGATCGCGATCAGCAGCAGCCCGACCGCATGAGCGCGCGTGAAAACGATGGTGAATATATGCCAGGACAGGTGACCATCGGCCAGCGTGGGATAGAGCAGACTGATGTTTGCCATCACATGCTGCTGCGACATCAAGGGAACGATATTCCCCATGTAGGCTGCGGAAGCCACACAGAGTGCGGCGATGCTGCCTCCATTCGCGACCGCAAACAGCATCCAGCCATAAAGAAATGCAACCAGATCGCCGTACGCTTCGCGAAGGTAAATGTATTGTCCGCCGGAGTCGGGAAACATCGAACCGAGTTCAGCGAAGGCGACGCAGGCGCACAGCGAAATCACTCCACCGAGAATCCACACCAGAAAAAACAACATTGGATTCGGCAACGGCCCGGCGATATCTTTGGCGGTTAGAAAAATGGAAGAACCGATGATGCCGCTCACCAGCAGCAGAACGGAGTCAAGCAAACTCAGCCCGCGTACCAGACTGGGCTTCTGATCGACTGTTTCGGTTTCGGCAGACAAGGAGGGAGTGTTTTGCGTCATCCCATGCCCAGTTCATCGGAGGACTCCAGTGGCGTTCCGCACCGGCGGCAGATGACGGCCGAGCAATCTCCGCAGGACAACGGATCGCTGACTTCCGCGGCGCAGACCGGGCAGTAGAACACAACTGTGGCTTTCCCGGGGTCGGACGCTTTTGGCGCGATCTCCATGAGGTTGAACGATCTCCGAACTATGAGCACGAAACTGTAACACAATCTTCCGACGCGCTTGCCGCCCACTTACTCGGGCGGCTTGCGCAGGATCAGGTCGCCTTCCGTCGGAGGCAGCGTAACCGGAAATTGCCAAACTTTGTCTTTCATCCAGATGTCGAAGATGAAATCCTCCCGTTCCTTCCACGGGCCGATCCACTTATTGCCGGTAGAAAAGAAGACCCAGCCGTGGGATTCGGGATTGCCCGGGCTCAGCATCACCGTGTTGGGATCGAGGCCTTGCGTGCTCACAAATTCGATGAACTCGGCCGCATCCTTTTCGTACTCTCGCAAACGTGCCGTTTTTTCTTCAGCAACGGCGGGGTTCTTCTTGATCTGGCGCTCGGTTTCGAACACCAGGGTATCCACAGCGTTCTGCAATTTGTTGGAAAGTTCTGTGGGGTCCTCATAGCCTTCAAGAACATCGTGATGACGAACGAAGTCGATCCGCACATCCGCCGGAAATTCAAATTTATCGCGACCGGTGTAAGTGACGCTCAGGTACGCGCCGAGGAGGTGATAGAAGCGGCGGCGGCTCTTTGCCAGTTCCTGCGAATCCACAATGATGGTGACCGCGAGATCGTTCCCGGTCACCGTCCAGCGGTAGCGCCCGTCATCGCCGCGTTCGAATGTGCAACCGGGCGTGCCCGCAGTCCAGCGCACCGTGGGCAGATGCTTTTTGTCGTCCGCGTGGCTAAGCGTCGGCGACAGAATCGCCCACACAATAAATGCCAGTCTTACCCGGAAGAAGGGACGCAACATTCACGCAAAGTGTATCGCTTTTGCGGCGACAACGTCACGGTGGAAGCCCTCGAATCGACAGAGTGCCGGGAAGATTCGTCAGGAAAATGTGTTAGATTGAAATTGGTGGGGCGCGTAGCTCAGTTGGTAGAGCAACGCCCTTTTAAGGCGTGGGTCGCAGGTTCGATTCCTGCCGCGCTCACCAGTTACCCGGCTCGCTTACTGGCCCTCGGTGCGAGGGCCAAATTATTTTGAAGCCAACCTGTGTAACGACGCTCGTCTCCATGTCCCATTTCGTTTGGGCAGCGTGAATTCCCGGCAATAAAGAAAAGATTAGATGAATGACTAAGATCCAATGTAGTGCCCTGCTGTTTGACATGGACGGCGTGCTCATCGATTCCACTCCGGCGGTTGCGCGGGTGTGGCATCGGTGGGCCGTTGAACATGGCTTTGATCCAGACACCGTCGTCCACATGGCGCACGGGCGCCCCAGTCGAACTACACTCCGCGAGCTTCTGCCCAACGCGGACATTGCCCGCGAAGATCGCGAAGTCGAACGCCGGGAAATGGAGGACCTTGATGGTGTCGTCCTGTTGCCGGGCGCTCGGGAGCTTCTGAACGCACTGCCTCCCGAGCGCTGGACCATTGCGACTTCGTGTACGCGCCCGCTTGCCGAGGTTCGTCTGCGGGCTGCCGGCTTGCCTGTTCCAATGACAATGATCACATCGAGCGATGTGAAGATTGGCAAGCCCGATCCCGAGCCTTACCTGAAAGCGGCGGCCAAGCTGGGGTTTGCGGCATCCGATTGCATCGTGGTGGAAGATGCGCCGGTTGGAGTTCGGGCCGGAAAGGCGGCTGGCGCCAGAGTGATTGCGTTTCTTACGACGATGATCCGCCGCGACCTCGAAGAGGCCGGTGCCGACTGGATCGTTCAAAACTGCGCCGGAATCGCCGTGTCGGGTATAAATAATGATGATGCCGACGGCGCTCTACACCTGACCCTCAAACTTTGAAGCCCGATCTTTTCACAACGAGGCATTTACGCGCGCCCCTCCGCTCAACTAGAATCCTCGGTTCTTCGGAAGTTGCCCGCAAGAGCAGGCTTGAAGCGAGACGGGCGGCTCCGAATCTTCTCGATCGCGATTCAGAAAATACAGGTAGGGCCTTGTGATCATTGGTGTACCGAAAGAAAGTTATCCGGGAGAACGGCGGGTTGCGCTCGTGCCCTCAGTTCTCCCGACGCTGACCAAAGCTGGTTTCGAAGTTCACATACAATCCGGCGCGGGAATCGAGGCCGGTTATCCCGATTCCCAGTATGTCGACAAGGGTGCAAAGATCGTCGCGGAGCGCGCTGCGGTGTTTGCTGCTGCTGACATTGTCGTGCAGGTTCTTTGTTACGGCTCCAACGACATAACCGGGAAACAGGACGTCCCGCTGTACCGCCGCGATCAGATCCTCATTGGATTTCTGCGTCCGTTCGGTTCGTCGGACGTCGTGCAGGAAATTGCGCGCGCTGGCGTTATATCATTCTCCGTGGAATTGATGCCGCGCACCACCCGCGCCCAGAGCATGGATGCGCTCTCCTCGATGGGAACAGTCTGCGGATACAAAGCGGCGCTGGTGGCGGCCGACTCCCACCCGCGAATTTTTCCCATGCTTACCACCGCTGCTGGAACGGTCACTCCCGCCCGCGTTTTCGTGATCGGCTGTGGTGTTGCCGGACTGCAGGCGATCGCAACCGCCCGCCGTCTGGGCGCGGTGATTTCGGCCTACGACTTAAGGCCCGCAGCGAAGGAGCAGGTGCAGAGCCTCGGCGGACGTTTTGTCGAGCTTCCCATCGAGGCGAAAGATGCGCAAGATGCCCGCGGATATGCCCGTGCGCAGGATGAAGACTTCTACCGCCGGCAGCGTGAGTTGCTCGGCAAAGCAGTACAGGAAAGCGATGTGGTAATCACCACGGCGGTAATTCCGGGGAAAAAATCGCCGGTTCTGATAACTGAAGACATGGTGAAGGGAATGGCGCCCGGTTCGGTCATCCTCGACCTGGCCTCCGAACGCGGCGGCAACTGCGAGATTACCGAGATGGGCAAGACCGTAGTCAAGCATGGTGTAACCGTGATCGGAGCGGTTAACCTGGCCACCGGCGTGCCTTATCACGCGAGCATGATGTATGCCCGCAACATCACGGCGTTCCTGACACACTTGATCAAACAACAAACGTTGAATCTCAACCTTGAGGATGAAATTGTTCGCGAGACTTTACTCACCCGAGGTGGCGAGATTGCGAACGCACGGGTCCGCGATTTCCTTGCTCTGCCTGCGTTGGCCAAACAGGGCTGATCGTGGCTTTGGCAAGCGCAAGACCGTGCCGCGCAGGGAGCCAATAAAGATGGCGATTTAGCCCCCCAATGATGCGCGGTGACTGGAAACGATTTCTACGGAGGAAAGATGAACAGCAGTTCGAACCTTATCAATGCGCTCTTTATATTTGTGCTGGCTGGCTTTATCGGATTTGAAGTGATCCGGCGAGTCTCGCCCCTGCTGCACACTCCGTTGATGTCGCTCACCAACGCGTTGGACGCGATTGCGGTGGTGGGAGCGATCATCCTCGTGGGCGAGCACAAGAGCACGCTCTCCGCCGTTTTCGGGTTCATCGCCGTGGTCGCGGCCACCAGCAACATAGTCGGAGGCTTCCTGATTACGGACCGCATGCTGAAGATGTTCAAATCCAGCCGTCCCGCGGCTAAGACGGTGACCAAATAATGACAGGGGAACTCGCAGGCGGCCAGGTGATCATCGAGCTTTTATATCTCATCGCGAGCGTGCTCTTCATCCTCTCACTGAAGTGGATGAGCTCGCCGACAACGGCCCGCCACGGCATTTGGGCGGGCGAAGCGGGCATGTTGCTTGCGATCTGCGGCACACTGCTGCACCGCGGCATTGTCGACTACCGTTTGATTGCCATCGCGCTAGTCCTTGGAACTATCATCGGCGTTCCACTCGGGCGTGTGGCGATGACGGCGGTTCCGCAGCGAACCGCGCTCAGTCATGCCTTTGGCGCACTCTGCGTGACGCTCGTTGGCTCAGCCGAATTTTACCTGCGCACACCTGCGATCTCGCGCTTCATGATGGGGGTGCTGTCACTGGAGGTGATTCTCGGTGGCTTGACCGTCACTGGCAGTTTGATGGCTGCCGGCAAGCTGCAGGAAATCCTGCCGCAGCGGCCGCTGACTTACAAAGGCCAGAACCTGGTCAACTTTCTGCTTCTCGCTGGCGCCCTGGTGATCGCCATATCTCTGGTCCTGCATCCGGAAGCGCGATCTCTTTTTCCGTTCATGATCCTGATCGCGCTGGCGTTCGGTGTTTTATTGATCATACCGATCGGCGGCGCGGACATGCCTACCGTCATTTCGTTGCTCAACGGCTATGCCGGCTTGTCCGCGGCGGCGATGGGCTTCGTCCTTGACAGTAAACTTCTCATCATTGCCGGCGCGCTTGACGGATCGTCGGGCCTTATTCTCTCCATCATCATGTCGAAGGCCATGAATCGCTCCTTCACCAACGTTCTTTTCGGAGCCTTCGGCCAGGTGCAAACTTCGGCTGCTGCGGGAGAAGAAGCCAGACCCGTCCGCAGCGCGACTCCGGAAGAAGCTGCAGCCATCCTTTCTGCTGCGAATCGTGTCATCGTGGTTCCCGGATATGGCATGGCCGTGGCCCAGGCGCAGCACAAAGTGCGCGAACTTTATGATGGTCTCACCAAACGCGGTGTGGACGTGCGCTTCGCCATCCACCCCGTTGCCGGACGCATGCCGGGCCACATGAATGTGCTGTTGGCCGAAGCTGATATTCCTTACGACCGCCTGATTGAGATGGAAGAGATCAACGGCGACTTCCCTCAGACCGATGTCGCGCTGGTCATTGGGGCCAACGATGTCACTAACCCCGCCGCCCGATCCGACGCTTCCAGCCCCATCTACGGAATGCCTATCCTCGACGTTGACAGAGCCCATACTGTAATGGTCATCAAGCGCAGCATGAATCCTGGTTTCGCGGGCATTGATAACCCGCTCTACTATCTCGATAACACCCTGATGCTATTTGGAGATGCCAAGGCATTTGTCGGCAGCATCGTGCGCGAGCTTGGCGGAGGACACAGCTAAAAGTCCGTGCTGTGTAAGTGAGGTTAAATCAGGGGCGCTCTTGCACTCAGGTTGCCAGGTAAGATCCGGCGGGCTTCAGTCTCGCGAGCAGAATTTCGCGAAGCCTGCGGCCCGCCTGTTGTTCAGGCTGCCTTTTTAATCTGTCTGATCTTGGCCCAGCGCGCTTTCTGTGCCAGAGAAATTCTCCGGCGCCCTGCCGCGGAAAGAACGCGCTTGGCACGATGTGGCACTGCGTGCAGTGTCACGCCCGCGCCTCGGGTAAGTTTCTCCAGAACTGAAATAGCTTCCCCAAGCTTTTGGACCTGGTTCTGTGCATCCCGGCGTTCCATTCGGAGCCGGTCGATTGCCTTAGCAATATTGGTCATCAAAACCCCCTCGGATAACTACAGTCGGCAATTGTATTACTAACTATCCGTTTCGGGCAGAATTTATTGTTGGCAAAATACGGATTACCCAGAGCTTCGATGACCCGCAGACAAATGACCCGTGGACAACGATTCGAGGGTAATGATCTGAGGATAACTGTTCCTGCTTCTGGATGCTTCGCCCGCAATTCTGCTCCGTGGCCCGGTAGTAGTTCCCACGATGTGAGAAGGATGCGAGAAGAAAGGGGCACCAGCCGCCACTCGATGGATCGCCGTCAACGCCGTGAGTGCAACCGAAAGCGCGGCAGTCGCGAACCGAAGTTAAAGACCCGATCTGCCTATGCCGTCCTCGCCAAATATATTAATTTAGCTTGTTTGTTGTGCCCAACCTTTAAGTGCTCTTAAGTACTCTAATGAACGTTACCGGGCGTGGCGCGTCGAATCGGAAGAGTCCGCGAGGCGCGTCGGCTCGTCCAAAATAGTTAGTTCACGCGGGACAAAAGCGGCTACAATGGCCGTAATCCCGATCTTCTCCGGAGGTAGCTGTGAACCCAAAGCATGCTTACGGTGCGGTTGCAGTGTGGTGTGTGGTGTTTTTCGCTCTCGGGTCGAGCATATCCGCTCAGGAAGCAGTTGCTCCCACGCACACAGGAGTTCCGCAAGATTGGTCCGAGCGCCATATCCTGTTCAGTCGCGATGGGCTCGCGTTGCACCCCGACCTGATTTACCGTGAGCCGCGTATTTTGCATCAAGCCATGCAGCGTTGGCAAACTCCGAATTCGGATGTCTTTCGCGGCGCCGATCCGCTGCCGGCCTCCGTCAACGACTCCGGCCAGGGCCGCGATTGGAATGTGCTTCTGGGGGGCCGTCTAGCCCCGGATATGTTTCCCGCCAAGTATTCCTTCAATCCCGCGTCGCCTCCGAGTTGCTCTGGTGATTACGTTGTTTTTGGACTGGGAACGCCCGGCGTCACCGGCGGCCGCGCCAATCTTGTCGCTTTCAACAATCTCTATGCCGGGACCGGCGGGCTGTGCGGTGCCACTGAGACCGTGTTGTTTGCCTATAACATCACCACTGCCACCGGCGGCGAGATCGTAACTTCCCCGATTCTCTCCGAGGATGGAACGAAGATCGCTTTTGTTGAAAGTCTTGGTACCTCCGCTATTTTCCATGTCTTAACCTGGATCGCTGGACAAGGCACGCTGACTGATGCCGCAGCGCCCACCATGACTTCACTGACCTTCTCCCCGTCCTTCAATAGCACCACGTCATCGCCTTGGGTAGACTACGGCACGGACACTGTCTATCTGGGCGCGGACAACGGCGAGGTTTACAAAATTACGGGTGTCTTCAAGGGAACGCCCACGCTCGCCGGATCTCCCTGGCCAGTAACGGTCAGCACCAGCTACCGCCTGAGTCCTCCAGTTCTCGATTCGAATCTGGGCTACCTGATGGTCGGAAGCGCGAATGGAAACCTCTATCGGATCAACATCGCCACCGGCGCTCTCTCGACGCTCGTGGTTGGGAAAAGCGGGGGCACCAGCCCTGGTATCGTGGCTGGGCCGATTGTGGATGTCACCAACGGGACAACCTTCGCCGTCAGCGCCAATGATGGCACTTCCGCCGTGCTTGTCCAGGCCGACACCGCCTCTATGACTCAGTTGTCGAAGGCTCGCATTGGTGAAGGCTCTACCGGCGGCACGGCGATCCAGCTCTACGAGCCCGCTTTCACCAACGGCTATTTCACCAATCCCGCTAATGGAGATGTCCGTCTTTGCGGTACCGGCGCCGCCGATACCACGCCCTGGCAGTATTCGTTCGGATTCATCGGGCGTATCATGAGGACGACCGTTTCGTTCTCCCAGCAACTTCTCACTTCCACCGCCGCTCGCTGCACGGGATGGACGGAGTTCTTTAATCCCAACATCAGCGGCGGAACTGATTTCTTTTTCTTCGGGTTGACCCAGGATTGTACCGCGACAGGAGCGCCTGGTGGTTGTGTGGAGGCGCTCACCGGTACAAGCACATTCACCACGACAACCGTCGATGGCGGCCCGAGTGGAATTGTCGTCGATAACTACAGCACGGCCGGGCAGGCATCCAGCATTTATCTGATGGGCGACAAGATAGATTACGCATATAAATTTACCCAAAACGGCCTGCACTAGAATAATCTTCAGAGCGCAAGAACCTCCGCTTGCGGGCTGTGGAACTTTCGCAGCCTGCGGGCGCCTTAGCGGAAGCATCCCATGCCAGTAGGGCGGCAAAATGTAAGCAATGCATCCAACCTTGGTCCCCAGCGCTCCTCTCTATCTTCTTGTCTTAGCATTGAAACCGTTCTCTGACTGCGCTTGTGCTCGGTCTGCTTTGCAATGGATTGCACCCGAGGTAAGGTGTTGGACAGGAAATTACTGCTAAAGTACTGAACGTAATGGCGTTAACTCTTCGGTAGGCTGGAAGTCGAATTGCCCACTCTACGCTTACGATGGAGTGTCTCTGGCCGAGCACGAAAGCGACGATCAGGAAGCTGTTCGCAGCGGTCGTGGCGCTGGTCGCCCTCAGCAGCGTTTCCGGCCGGGGCGCAATCACGTCTCCGTCGACCGCCGTCCCGTATTCGACCCCGCTCGCGCAACAGGAAAAAGCATTGCGCCGTGTACCATCGCACATCTCCGAATTCTCTCAGTTGTCGGAACCGCTGGCCCTGCCGAAATGTGGAGACCTTCGTCCGCCCGAAGCCTTGCTCACCCCGGACCCACTACTGCTCGTTCAAGAGGACGATCTGAAGGTACGGGTCAGCTTTATTGTTGGATCCGACGGACACGTGCATAGCGCCTTTGTCCTCGATAGCGGCGGCCCCAACGAGGACCGGATTGTCCTCCGAGCGATCCGCTCCTGGCGTTATCGCCCCGCCCTCTGTAACGGCGTTCCCACGGATTTTGAAGCACTGGTAAGATTCAGCATCCGTTAGCCTATGAATTCTCCTACAATGTCAGCGATGAGGTTGCCGTGAGCAAAGACAAACCGAATCCTCCTAACCCAGAACCGGAAAGAGACCAGCCCGTCGAAAATAAGGATATCGAAGAGTTTTTTCAACGGCTCCCGGGCAACTTTCGCTGGCCGAAACCGAATGCCGAGGCAGTAGCGGCGGCGGTGGAAGCGATCCAGCGCATGTCCGGTGGCAATGCGGCCGCGCAGGACCTGGCGGCGGACGGCGAACCAGAAAGCCCTTGCTCAGCCTGCGGAGGTTTGCTGCCGGCGCGCGCACGCTTTTGTGTCTGGTGCGGGGTCCCGGCGAGCCACGTCGCTGGCGATGTCGCGTCCGGTATTGGCCAACACCACGTTCATCATCACTATCACCATCATCTTGTCCCCGGAGAGGGAACGGCCTCTGCTGCGCCAGCTGCCGAGTCCGAGCCCGCTGCGCCTCGCGGTCGTGCTCCCGGTTCTCCGGGTATCTCGACCGGCGGCCGCGCCGAAGCCGGCGCCCGTCAAGTTGTCCAGGACTGGGCCCAGGCCTGCAACACCAAACACATCGACGACCTGCTCGAACTTTACGCCGCCGATGCTACGCTCATCCGCTCCAGCGTTCCGCCGGTTCGCAGCCTGTCTGCAATCCGGGAATTTCTGATCTCGCTGCTCGAAGCCGGACTAGGCGACGTGGAGATGGAGTCGCTGCGCGTCGAGGTGCTGGGTGATATTGCTCTTGATCTCGGCCGTTGCAAAATGCTCGTCCCGGTCGCCATGGGGAAACGCCGCGAAGAGCGCGGAAAATACCTGGTCGTCCTCGTGCGGCAGCCGGCCGGTACCTGGAAGATTCTTGCCGACTGCTGGTCCGCAGATCTGGCTGTCAGCGCGCCGTCCGAAACCGTTCCCCGGAAGGGAAACGAACCAACTCCACCCCTTCGCAAGCCGCGCTGAACCGTCGCATAGCTTGTTCTCAAGGCGCGGAGCTTCACAGCTGCGTGAAGTTGCGACCAAACGAAACCCCGCTCCTCGCGGATACGGGGTTAGTGATTGTTGAGCGGTGCGGTTAGTACGTACGTGTCGCAAACAGTTGCCGGTAGCCCAGGGCTTCCACGTCGCGGAACATCGGCGTTCCCGGCGGCAGGCCTGACGGAGTGGTGAAGTCTGCATCGAAAATGTAGTTACGTGTTGGCGGTATATAGACTGAGTAGGTACAGCACTTGAATACACCGGTATTGTAGGTTGCGTAATACAGGCTGACCAGCGAGCCTCCATAATTCAGCGTGGATGCGCTCCAGTCTTCCAGGAAGCGCAGGAAGTTGTGGACGCCACCATCGGTGCCGAAGCCGTAATCGGTCGAGTTCTCCCATGACGGGAACGGGAAAGCCAAGTTTTTTCCGCCGGCGATGGCTACCCGGTAATATGTAGTGGTGGCCGTTCGGTTGCCTGACGGCTGCGTGGGATCGCTGCTCATGCTGGCCAGGTCCGACCAACTGTTGGAGAGAATCGTTACCGCGTCGGCAATGACTGCTGACGAGGCATGTCCCGTCATGTCCGCTCCGGGTCCCGTCGCGGTCGCCCCCGAAAAGAACGTGTCGTTTGAATTGCTGTTGTAATTGCCCTGGATGTACACCGGATTCTCCGCTGCCACCGTCAACCCGCCCGGGTCCGATGCCGTTCCCACCGGGCTTATCGGCACGTTGCCGAGCGAACCATCCACCAGTCTCAAGACGTGGCGCGCACCGCTCACCCAGTTCTTGCGCGCGGTGGTGACGCAACTCGCGATTCGCGGAGTGTAGGGATTGTCCGGTGAAGCCGCGATGATCTGGACATCCTGGTTTACCGTGCTGGTGACTTGGCCAGTTGTCGTATTCAGCGTGCCGCTCCATTGGCCCAATCCCAGATTCGCCGTACCGTACTCGTCCAGCACTCCATTTTGATTGACGTCCTCAGGGGAAAGCGTGTGGCCGGTCGGAACCGGTTCCAGCACTCCGTCGGGTACGCCCGCGGCGCTGCCGGAGTTCACCACATCCTCCAGACCCGAGTCCCCGGTCTTGTAACCCTTGGTGGGGTTGGTCAGCATTCCCCGGCGATCTGAGAAATACAGCACGTATCCATTCTGCGCGACATAATTAACACTGCTGCCGCTGCTGCCGATCGATCCCGCCAACCATCGCTTCAGGTTGCCCACATCGATTTCAACAGCATTCATCACGCCGTTGGTCGTGCAACTGTCATTGCCCCAGTCCGTGTCTCGAGGCTCGCCTTCGCGGGCATCGTAGAAATTTATCGGATACCAATTGTAGAGGCTGACGCTCTGCCCCGATGGAGTCAGCGTACTCGTCGCCGCCGGTGTCGGACTGGAGGTCGTAGTGACTCCGTAGTATGCGTTTGTGCTTGCCGCATCGACGATAACTTCCGGCGGCAGCGGATTGCTCCAGCCTCCGGTGCAGACAGTCCTTGCCGTGTTCCAACCTGCGCAGGTCGGCGCAATACCCCTGGTATCGGGCGTGCCGCCGCTACCGTTGCGGTCAGCCGGCTCTTGCAGCAGCAAGATCGCGTTCGGATTCACCGGGTTCGTTCCTGCGGCCGGGGCGCTGCTGCCAGGGAGCGTAGGGATCGTCGTGCTCCGAGCAAATCCCAGTCCCAGCCATTCATTTGTTACCGCGTGCCAGTTGCCCGAAGAATCTTCATATTCGACGCGTAAATAGCCATCGATCAGATTCCAGGTGGCGGTATTTGCTGTGTTCGAGATGGCAACGTATGGAACCGCAGGCGTGGTCGGGCAACCAGCAGGTAAGCTGGTGCCCGGTACGCCCGAGCAAAGCGCAAAGGTCGGATTCAGCGACGCACCCGCGGTAAGTACCGGAGCAGTGGGTGGCCCAGTGGGCACCAGCGTCTGAGCCCCCGCCTGTGGTGTTTGCGGAGCAAAAATCCAGTCCGCAGCGAGGTATTGTGGAACGCAAGCCGTGTGACTGGAACACGTTACTACCGGACAGACTGCGCCGGCGCAGGTCGTCGTGTCCGGAAGATACCCGTTCGACGCAGCGGCAAAGTACTGGCTATAAGTGTTGCCCGCCCCCAGCGCCGGCAAACCGGTCGGGAGCGACGTCGTCGGAATCGCGATTCCATAGGGATTGCTGGCCGTCCCACCCGTTGCTGTCGCCTGGGTAGTCGTTATATTCGCCAACCGGACGTTATTTGTGTCCGAGGCTCCGCCCGGCAATTCCGCCGGATTGTCGCTCAGCAGTACGTGAATCTGCGCCAGGTTATATTCGCGCGATTGGGTCAGCGCGGGCGAGTCGGTCGACTCTGGCCGGCGAATCAGTTCGTTTGGCAAAACGCCCGCCGCGACGAATGGCATCGACAGTTTCTTCACACCCGTCCCCGGCGTAGTGGTACTCCCATAGTTCCCGTTGATCAGCATGTAGTTCGTAGTGGTCTTCGAAAACGTATTCCAATAAGCAGTGTTATAGGTTCCCGCGGGATACGGATCTCCCCCCGCGCCTTGCACGCTGCCATCTCCGTATTGACCGCTGCCATTCACGGACTTGAGCACACAATTCGTCGTCGGAGTGCCGCAACCTCCGGTGGTGGTTGGAATGTAAACGTCGCCGGTGTCGCTGTAGGCATTGGACGACAACCCGTTCGGAAGCACCTCCGTGACCACGTTCCCGTAGGCTTCCAGCTTGTCGTTAAACGTCAGCGTGTAGCCGCTGGCCACGCCCAGGTACAGATCGGCGTTGGTGTGCACGCGTCCGGCAAAAGTGAGGGTGGGACTGTCGAAGAACCCGCAATCGCCTTCGCAAAACACTCCGAACTGGAACACTGGAATCAGCGCCACCTGCGCGCTTCTCGTCATGCTCACTTCCTGGCCGCCCGGTAAGGCCGCCGTCGCCAGCATGTTCACCGGGATAATCTGCGCCCACAAACCCTGGTTCGGCCCCGAACTGATCTGTCCCCAGACCGAAGTCAGAGAGGTCGGGCAAGTCGTCCCGATGGCCGTCCCCGGCATCACCGAATAGTCTTTCCAGGTGACTCCCAACATCGTCGGCTGATAAGTGGAACTGCCCACCGCGCAGATTTGCGCGGCCGTCGGGGACTGCGCGTTCTGAAACGTCGTGCTCAAATCAGAGGCCATTTTCTCGATGCCGCCTTCGGCAGCGTGAAAGGCCAAATTGTTCTGCAGATCGGTTCCGCCCACTTTTCCTTCGGTGTTGACCATCATCAGAAGCCCGATCGCGATCCCCGACAGTAGAAGCATCATCAGCAAGGACGCAATCAACGTGAATCCATTGCTGCGCGATCTGGCGCTCTTCGTGCCGTAACTCTTCATGATCTCGATCCCCATCCCCATCATTTCGCTCCCCAGCGAGTTACTCTTTTCGCGAACCCCGCCGCTAATTGGGATACTCGTTGGTGTATGTCAGATTTCGTGCGCTCACCGATGTCTGCAAATCCAATCTCTGATAGCCATTTCCCTGGCGGAACTGGGAGCTCATCAACGTGCTATCGATCGCCATATTCAGAATGTTGATTTTGGTGATCTGGTTGGGAAGGAGTCCCGTCGAAGCCGTATCGTTCGAATCGCCGGAGCCTGGGTTGGGCTGGTTCACCGCAACCGTATTGGTGGAATCATTGAAAAGGTCATAGCTGAACTTCAGGTAAACAATGTTTTCCGCCACCGGTATCGGGGAGTGTCCGCTGATCTGCCGCATCAGTCGCGACGGGGTCACCGTGTTGTCGAGGTAGTAGGTAATCACCAGAATACGCGTTGGTGACGTTCCGGTTGCGTTCAGTGCCGCGCTGTTCAGGCCGCTGGTGGCGCCGGTGGGTGTCTGGTTCATCTTCAGCACATCGCTGTTGGCGAAGGGGACGCTGTAGCTGTTTGTCCCCGTCGCAGTCGCGGGGCCTGTCACTTCTGCCACCACTTGGTTTCCGCCGAGCGTCATCAGGACCAGGTCGCCAGCCGTCAGCCCCGCCACCGTGTTGTTCACGGCTTGCGGGCTGGTCACGCCAGTCGGCAAACAACCCGGTGTCGGCCAGGGCGTGGGCGACGCAGCTGGCGCGAAAGTCACTACGCCCTTGGCGGTGATGGTCGCGGTGTAGCAGTTCAAATAGAAACTGGAGTCCGTATATACAACCGTCACCGTGTCAGTAGCTCCCTGGGCGACGTTCAGTATCGGACCTATGTTGTATCCCGGCAGCAGCCCGTAGAGATAAGGCGTAGCGCCTTGCAAGGGATATGTACCCGCGACGCCGTTGAGGTAGCACTTTGCGGTCTGATCGCAACCATACAGCGGAGTACTGCCGGACGGCAGTGCGATCGCCACACCATTGCCCAGTCCGGCCCCGGCCAGGCTCAGATCCTTCGTCAATATGTTGGAGGCAGCCCGAAAATCCTGCTGCATCTCCGCCCGTTGCGCCACAGTCCAGGTCGCCGACACTCCCTGGATGTAGATCTGCACGGCCGCGGCCAGCACAATCAACCCAATAGCCATGGAGACCACCATTTCCATCAGGCTGAATCCACTCTCACGCTTTGTCGAGCGACCGCTCATACTCCCCCCGTTGTGGAACCGATTACTGGTACTCTGAAATGTACGAATTCAGAATGTATGACTTCGGCAATTGCGTCTGCGAAGTCGAATACTGAATCGTAATAGTCACAGCGCGCAGCGAACCTACCAGGTTGCCGCTCGAGTCGTATACCGGCGAGATCAGAATTGTGCGCTGGTAGCCGGTCAAAGGGATCAGTATGTCGTCCGCTGTTTGATAGACTCCATCCGGCCCCGGGTCCTGTAGAGTTTGCTCGGGCTGGCCTACGTCGGAAGTGGTCCCCAGAATGCCGGCGTAGGTTCCGGTCGTTACCGCCTGGTACATCGGTAGCGGAGCAGTCGGACTCGCGAAGATGCCGCAACTGGACGCGCCCGTGACGGTGCAGGTAGTCGAGCCTTGATTCTGGATATCATCCCAGGTGATTTGCGTCGTGTTGCGCGCGGTCACGATACTCTCGTAGGCCTCGTTCGCCAGTTGCTTGGCGATCATGTCCTGCTGCGAGGTCTGCGTCGAAGCCATGGCCAGTCCGAACACACCCAGCAGACTCACCATTCCAACCGTCAGCACCGCCATCGAGATCACAACTTCAAGCAGCGAAAATCCGTTCTCTGCTTGCTTCCGCACTCGAAAATTCCCCCCACGCCTAATCATTGTCGTAGCCATTGATAGACTCCTGTCCCGGTGGCGGGGTAGAGTCGCCATCCGTGAATGCGGCCGGTTCCACCCCACAGCGACACGGCCCGCGAACTCAGCACATCTCCTGAACGCGCGAGATACACCACGCCCCCATCCCAACTACCCAGGCAATTTCCGGCTCCGCCTTCCGCATCCTGCGCCGAGCCGTCTGGACAGAAGTAAATCGTCGATTGTCCTCCGGTTCCTGTCCCGTTCGCGGTGTAGCCAAAGTCAACCGCGTTCGCCCCCGTCCCATAGCCGTCCGGAGTCGGCGTGGAACTGATCGCCGATGACGTGACAAACGTTACATCCGTCGGCAATTGATAGGTGGCCGTATTCTGATCGCCCTGAAATCCCGCTATGGTCGGCGAAACTGTGATCGTATTCGGCGTGACGGAGCTTGAAAAAGTCACCGAGTACGATGTCCGCTGCGCCACGGCGTTGTCGCGCGCCTGCCGCATCGCCGCCAATGTTGTGTTGTATGCATTGGTCACGTGCTGGGAATTCATCATTGGCACCAGACTGATGACCGAGACCACCGTCACGACGATGGAGATCGCCACGACCACCACCAGTTCCACCAAGCTGAAGCCGCTCGCCCCATGCCTGCGTCGCTTCGCATTTGTTCTCAGGCTTTTCATAAACATTTGCCGCACCTGCGGTGTACCGCTACGTGAAATAAAATTGTCAGACCAAGCCGTGTAAGTGAAATGAGTCGCTCCGGTATCTCCCACGACCCTATGTGGATCACGGTTTCGACACCGATCCCGACTTAGCTCAATGGTAAGAACTGTCCCTTGGTACGTCAAAGTACCGGGGTACACCGGACTTTCGTACATTGTCTTTTCGTAAGGTAACTAGAGGAGAGTTACGAACGTGCCATACGGCCTTCATTCTCATCAAACCGGAGTCCCTAATTCATCAGGCTGCGCCACCTATTTCGCTTGGGCCTTGGGCACTGAAGATCGCTCGCAAAAAAATCCTGGCGAAACGCCCTGTCAGCCTATCTCCCACTCACAGACATCGAAAGATAACTAAAGTTGGGACCTGTCGTAAAGCCTCAAAATCGCTCGAGACCAGGAAAAGTAAAACAGAAACTAAAGCCTAAATCGAACGCCCGGTGTGACACAGGTAACTTGTCGTTGACGCCAACCGTCTCTTACCATTCTGTAACTATGGATCTAAGTGCCCTCGTGGTCTGTCCCGATCAGGACTCCGCCGGTCTGCTCATGCTTATCCTCTCCGAACTGGGGATGGTGGCCGAGCAAACGCCCTCGATCACGCGCGGATTAGAGCTGCTCGAAAGTCGGCATTTCGACGCCATCGTCCTCGACTATCGCGCTGACCAGAGTTCAGATAAATTCCTGGTGCAATTGCGTCAGTCCACCAAGAACCGCGCGAGCATGCTGATTGCCATCGTCGATAGCGAATTCAATGCTCGCCCCATATTCGGGCTCGGCGCCAATTTTGTTCTCTATCGCCCGCTCGCTTCCGAACGTACTCGCATCAGCCTGCGCGCCGCCCGCGGTCTCATGCGCCGCGAACGCCGACGCGCTCCCCGCACTCCCATCAGTTCGGCAGCCAACGTCGCTTATCCCGGAGCGCCTGAACTGTGCGCCGTTTTGTCCGACATCAGCGATGGCGGAACAGCGATCCACATCGCTAACCGCCTGCCGGCCGCATGCAAGGTTTATTTCGAATTCGCTCTTCCCGGGCAGCAGCAACCGGTCCGCTTATCGGGAGAGGTTGCCTGGCAAGACGCCAGCGGCCGCACCGGAATTCGTTTCCTTGACGTGCCCCAGTCTTCTCGCCAACTCATTGAGACCTGGCTGGAGCAGAATAGTAACCACTCTGCAACCGAACTTTCCGGCCTGCCGTCGGAAAGCGCCTCCTCCGCGTCGCACTCGTCCGAGTCCAGTTTTCCCCTGATCTCCAAACCGACGACCTCCGTACCGAACCTGGCCAAGCCCGCGCCGACGCCCGCACCCAAGCCCGCGCCAAAAAGAGCCACCCTCGTCTCGAATGCCGGCAACCGCCGCGGAGATCGACGCTTTGCCTGCAAAGTTGGAGCGGAAGTCTACCGGGTCGGTAACAGTGTCCCCAATCGCTGCACGCTGTCCGATATCAGCGAAGGTGGGTGCTACGTTGAAATGCCGTCGCCGCTGGCCGGGCAGATGGGCGTGGAGATTTTAGTCCGCACCGCCGAGATGAAATTTAAAGTCAGAGGTCAGGTGTTGAGCACCCATCCCGGTTTTGGCATGGGCGTGCGCTTCACGTTCCGAAATTCCACCGAGCGCGAAGAAATTCTTCGGCTGCTGGCAGTTCTCTCCGCCGGTCCAGCGCTGGACGAACAACCCCGCTAAGAAACTCAACGTCGTACGTGATTTCGGGGGCGCAGCCGTTTAGCGGTGCGACAACTAACTAACTCTTCCAATGCCGGCCTCACGGTTTGCTGAAAAACCAGGATGTTGTATCAAGGCATCTCCGCCACCGCGCGGCGAAAATATTCCAGCGAGAGCTTCAGCCCGCTCTCCAACTCCACCTTCGGTTCCCACCCCAACAGGCGTTTCGCTTTCGAAATGTCGGGACGCCGCTGCTTCGGATCGTCCTGCGGCAGCGCTTCGAACTTGATCTGGCTCGCCGAGGCGGTCGTGGCAATTACTCTCCGCGCGCACTCCAGAATCGTGAACTCCGTCGGATTTCCAATATTTACCGGCTCATGCTCCGAAGACCGGGCCAGCCGCAAAATCCCATCTACCTCATCGCTCACGTAGCAAAAACTGCGCGTCTGGCTGCCGTCGCCATACACCGTAAGATTTTCGCCCCGCAGCGCCTGCCACATAAAATTCGGAATCACCCGTCCGTCTTTGATCTGCATCCGCGGCCCGTAGGTATTGAAGATGCGCAGAATTCGCGTGTCCACCTGGTGATAGCGGCGATACGCCACGGTCGCCGCTTCCGAAAACCGTTTCGCCTCGTCATATACCGACCGCGGCCCGACCGGATTTACGTTTCCCCAATATGTCTCTGGCTGAGGATGCACCGCCGGATCGCCGTAGCATTCCGACGTCGATGCCATCATGAACTTCGCACCGCACCGCCGCGCCGTTTCGAGCGCCTCAAACGTCCCGTACGATCCCACCCGCAGGGTTGCGATCCCATGTTCGGCATAGTCCACCGGACTCGCCGGACTGGCGAAGTGAAACACGTAATCCAAGGGACCCCACTCGGCGGGCTGGCAGACATCTTTCTCCACGAATTCAAATCGGGAGTCATTCTGCAGGTGCTTGATATTCCCGAGCCGCCCAGTTAGCAGATTGTCCGCCGCGACCACGGAATAGCCTTCGCCCAGCAGCCCATCGCACAAATGCGATCCCAGAAAGCCGGCCCCGCCGGTTACCAGCGCGCGTCGCGTATTCATGAGTAGCCCGTTAACGCCCTCTCAGCTTTCGGAAAAACTCGATGTTGCACCTGATTTAGGGTGGCGCAGCGGTTTACCGCTGCAATAGGCGGCTTGTTTGCCATGTCGGCTTTAAGCCGCCGAGAGCAGCCATACCTGCAACGCGACTTTCCTCGCAGTCTGATCAGGCGCGCTCCTTTTTTTGCGAACGCGTTGCCGCCGTTAACTCGTCCGTCAGCGCCGCCGGACGTCCCACGCTGTAATAAGAGAATCCATGCTCTACCATCACCGCCGGATCATACAGGTTCCGCCCGTCCAGCACGATCGGATATTTCACCAACCCTCGCAGACGCTCCAGATCAAGCGTTCCGAACTCCTCCCACTCCGTCAGGATCAGCAGCGCATCCGCGCCTTTCGCCGCCCCGTACGCATCGGAGGCGAACTCAACTTGCGATTTCAGCACATCTTTCGCGCGTTCCATCGCCGCCGGATCGTAGACGCAAACATGGCAGCCCTCGCGAAGAAGGTCCTGCACCAGCAGCAGCGCGG
>Ga0302325_10007775_pt1 | contig 23687 bp, 14 predicted proteins | sample Palsa_T0_2_FD_201948 | JGI IMG/M metagenome (GOLD analysis project Ga0302325, IMG submission 201948) | Peat permafrost microbial communities from Stordalen Mire near Abisko, Sweden - Palsa_T0_2 | ecosystem: Environmental > Terrestrial > Soil > Palsa > Peat permafrost | place: Sweden: Abisko... | reverse complement strand
ACTCATATGGAAGTGTCGGGGAGTTAAATGGCGGGGAAATCCGAATGTGGGGGTATTTCTTAGCCACTCGATCTAGACAGAATGAGGTGGCTAAGGTCGTCAAAATTCTTAGAAGGTTCGAGCAGAGTTTCGCAGAACCTCTACGCCCGCTCCACTTTTAGGTTACGCCAGAGTTACGCTGAAATCACGCTCCTGCTCGGCAGGTTCCGGACCGTGCTTCGGCCGATGATCAGCAAGGTTGCGAGCAGAATAGCGCGTTTCGACAGTTGATATGCCAGATGGCATGAAGCCGAGAGGCGGGTTATTGAATTAACCCGACGCGGCGTAGCAAGTCCTGGAAGCGCGGATCGCTGCGCAGGGGGTCGTAAATGGGATCTACCTTGAGGCCGGTCAGTGCATTGGAATGCTGCGCGTATGCTTTGTCGAGCCAGAAGAAGGCTTCGTCCTTGTTGTTCATGCCGATGTAGGGCTCAACAAACACCGCTGGATCCACCGGCTGGCGCCGGTTCAATCGTTCCAATTTCGCCAGGGCAAGTCCAGCCTGCGCCTCCTGACCGGTTCGCCCATATATATAGACTAGTTCCGAGCAAGCCCACGAATTGTAAAGAGGGCACGACTTTTCGACGTCGGCCAATGCATCGGCGAACATTCCCTTCTGTTCATAGGCACGCACCATGAGGCCGGCCGCCCGTGGGAAACTCGGATCCAGTTCACGCACAGCGCGAAGTTTTTCGATAGCCCGGTCGTATTGACGCGAAAAGTACAGAATTGCGCCGTTGTCGGTTGCAATGATCAGGGAAAGTGGATCAAGCTGGCGCGCTCGCTCACTCTCGCGCAGGGCCTCATCGAAGCGGCCTCGCCACATCAGATGCTCGGCGTACCAGTGATGGGCCGTCGCGTAGTTGGGATTCAACTCGATAGCGCGCTGGTATTCTCTCCCTGCGGTTTGCCAGTCATAGTCGTAATTCTGAACGATCAAAGCCAGCGCGGTATGGGCTTCGGGCAGATCCTTATCCAGTTCCAGGGCGCGGAGCGCCGCAGCCCGAGCCTTCGGCATGTACTCCCTCGGCGAAGCCGTGCTGTAAGGGGGCAAGAGGGAATAAGAATCGGCCAGGCCGGCGTAGGCGCGGGCAAAATTGGGATCTTTGGCTATACTCTGCTGATAATAGTCAATCGCCCGCTCGAATCCTTCAGCCGTCCTCTTGTTCCAGAAGTATTGTCCCTTGAGGTAGAGATCATAAGCATCGTAGTTCTGAGGGGATAAGAGTTGTTGAGTGGGCTGGGTGATTGGCTTGCGGTCCCAGAGGGCGATCTGAATCTCCTCAGAGACTTCGTGTGCGATCTCGTCTTGGAGCGCCAGGAGATGGCTCAGCTCGCGGTCGTACTGTCGCGCCCAGAGATGGGTCTGGTCTCTCACTTGAATTAGCTGGGCTGTGATTCGCACTTTGTCCGAATCGCGCCGAATGCTCCCCTCCAGCACATACTGGACACCCAGTTCACGGCCGATTTGATCCAACGGCTCCTGGCTGTGCTTGTAGTGCATGACCGAGGTACGAGCGATGACACCAAGCTGCGGTGCATCGAGGTTTCCCAGCTGGGTGATCATCTCCTCAGTCATACCGTCGCTGAAGTAATCCTGCGCGGCATCTCCGGTGAGATTTTCGAAAGGGAGAACTGCCAGCATCAATCGCCCGCTGGCTGGTCGGACTCGAGCCGAAAAGCGAAGAAACCCAGCAGCCGCAACCGCGATAAGAAAAACGGCGGCTCCAAGCAAGACGGACCGGCGACGAAGGCCCCAGTTGGAAACCACCGCCAGCGGAATCGATTCGGGTTCATCGCTGACAGCCGGTGGCGGCGGACCAGGGGAGGGCTCTGGCGCGGGCTTAGCCACCGCTGCAATGAATCGGTATCCACGGCCCGTGACGGTTTGAATGAAACGTGGGTTATCAGGATCATCTCTCAGCACGCGCCGAATTTTACGGATGGCGCCGTTGATGCTGTTATCGGTATCAACATTGACGTCGTTTCCCCAGATCCGGTCGGCGATCTCTTCCCGAGTGACCAATTGTCCTCTCTGCTCGATCAGGAACAGGAGAATTTCCATCGGAATACGTTCGAGTTTGAGGACGTGGCCGGAACGACGCAGCTCATAGGCGGCCATGTCGAGTTCAAAACCCTCGGCAACCTTGATTGTCTTCTGACCTGCTTCAGTTTCGGAAGCCACAGCGATTCTCCATCGAGTGCGTAATTCTAGCGCAGTTCCCATTCTCCAGGATGGAAAGTCTTGTGCTTTCTGTCGATTAGCGCGACATGAAAATTAAGACGGCCGACAGGAGTCCTCTATTGAAAGATGCGCCGAAATCCAGCACCGTGCGGATCCAGATGAATATGTCTTGCCCCTTCCACGCCGCTGCGCCAAGTCATCCCTCTCCTACGCCGGTCTCGCTGGCGCAGTATCCCCGCGAATCCTGGCTCTTCGGCGGCGCCAGCGCCGTCGCCCGGAACGGATTGGAATTCTTTGAACGTTGCGAACAGATTGCCGGAATCGTCCGGACGCGCTTTCTTGTCAAACGCATTTACGTTGTAACCGATCCGACCGCCATTGCCGATGTCTTGGTAAACCATCCGAAGAGCTTCGTCAAGCCGTATATATTGCGGCGGATGAAGGTGTTGTTCGGCGATGGCCTGCTCACCTCCAGCGGAGAGCAGTGGACGAACCACCGGCATCTGGTGCAGCCCGCCTTTGGCGCCGAATGCATGACAGGATTCCTCCGCCTGGTCCGCGAGAGCACTGAGGAGATGCTGTCGTCATGGCGCAACGAAGACCTACGCGACGTTTATCCGGAGATCGTTAATTTATGTATGAAAAATGTCGCGCAGACCATGTTCGGCGTCTACGACGAAGAAATGGGAAGCATTGTGCGGGCGCTCGCGGCAACATGCCACGATCTTACTCATGCGGTACTCAACGTGGGCCAGTTCCTGCCCCTCCATCTCCCTGGGCGGCTGAAACGGCGACTCGAAAGGGAACTCGGCGCTCTGAATAACTACCTCGGCCGTTTGATCGATCAACGCAGGAACGAGCCACCACGTCGTGATTTCCTCGGACTTCTTCTCTCCGGTGGCGGAGAGCACGGTCCGCCTGTGAGCCGGCAGGCGGTGCTCGACGAATCGGTCACGATGCTTCTTGCCGGGCACGAGACCACGGCATCGGCGCTGGCATGGAGTTTGTATCTCCTGGCACGCCATCCCAAACACGCCGATGCTCTTGCCGCCGATCTCGTGCTTCATTTGCAGGGTGACGCGCCGTCGATGAGTGATCTCAAGGATCTAACCTTGCTGCGCGCTACCCTCGATGAAACTCTGCGCCTCTATCCGCCCACCCATAGGATCGGCCGAACGGTGGTATCTCCGGTTGTAGTTGGTGGTCACGAAATTCCGGTTGGCGCCGACGTGCTGGTTCCTCAGTGGGCGGTGCACCGCTCCGCCCGCTGGTACGATCGGCCGCTGGACTTCCTACCCGAACGTTGGACGCCAGCTTTTCGTCGCTCGCTTCCGAAGTTCGCCTATTTCCCATTCAGCGGTGGACCGCGTATATGTGTGGGCACTCAGCTTGCCTATTCCGAGGTTGCGGTCATCCTCGGTCTGTTGGCTCAGCGCTTCCAGTATTCGCTGTGCGATGAGATGCCCCTTGTGCCCTACGAGGGATTGACCCTGCTCCCCGCGGGAGGTCACCTTCGGTTGAAACTCAAACGCAGAAACACGATCCCCACAGTTCCGAACCATGCGGCGCAATTGGTCTATTCGTGAGTTTTCGTTCAAAACACGCACACCGGGCAAAAGGAGATCGAGGATGAACGGCGCAACCGCGATTGATCAAGACGATTCAATTGCACGTGTTTCAGCGGACCGCTATCACATCAACTGGATCACGAACCTGCCGTTTCTTGGCATGCACGTCGCCTGTCTCGGGGCCTTCTGGGTCAGATTGTCCTGGAAAGCTGCTGCGCTTTGCGCCGCACTTTATGCGATCCGCATGTTCGGTATCACGGCCGGATATCATCGATATTTCTCTCACCGCTCTTACCGCACCAGTCGTGCCCTCCAGTTTGCCCTGGCATGGATCGGTTGCTCCGCTCTGCAGAAGGGACCGCTTTGGTGGGCGGCTCTTCATCGCCATCATCACCGGCATTCCGATGAGAACGAAGATGTGCATTCCCCACTGCAAAGCGGCTTCTGGTGGTCGCATCTGGGTTGGATCATGAGTAATAAGTACGAGGCCACCGATTTCGACATCGTCAAAGACTTCAGCAAGTACCCTGAACTTCGTTGGTTGGACCGTTACTGGGCGGTTCCTGGAGTGCTGTTGGCTGCCGCCTGCTTTTTCTTCATGGGATGGCCCGGCCTGGTCTGGGGATTTTTTATCAGCACCGTACTGTTGTATCACGGAACCTTTGTGACAAATTCTCTTTGCCACATGTTTGGAAGAATTCGCTACAAAACCGGAGACACCAGCCGTAACAGCTTCCTCCTGGCCCTGGTCACATTAGGAGAAGGATGGCACAACAACCACCACTATTACTCGGCTTCGGCTCGTATGGGATTTTTCTGGTGGGAGGTCGACATTACTTACTACACGTTGCGCTGCTTATCCCTCGTGGGGCTCGTGTGGGACATAAAGAAGCCCACGGAGCGAGTTCTAACAATGTATGCTCCGAGGCCGCGAATCGAAACACAATATCGAGGATAGCGCGCTGATGCTCGGTCCCGGCTGCGAGACCTTAACTGCTTCGGCAAGAGCAATGGCGATGGCGGCAGTTCGCGACATTGTCGGAATCGACGTCAAGTTCACGCTGAATACGCCAGACGGTCTTCGCAAAGTCAGAGGCACGGCTCAGATCTGTGTAGCAGGTCACGTTCTTCTTAGTGCCCGTTCTCACAGCATCAGCCAGCCTACATTCGGTGGATACCCGTCTGCAAAGTAGTTGGCAAGAACGACGAAACGCTGTGGTCCTATCTGGTGACTCCCAGCAACCTTCCCTTGAACGGCATTCCAGATGACCTTGCAAGGCAGCTTGTGAGCAAGCTCCTCACCGCTCTCAAGGGTGAGGATCATCAAGGGCCAGCCGTCACAGACTCACGATTATTAAACTCGCCGCTGGCCGGTCTCTGGTCTCGGGCGTGTTTTCAAGGTCTTGACACAGAACACGCAAGCAGAAGACCGACCGCGAGGATGCGCAACTTTTGCTGAAGTTACTGCTCGAAAATCGCTTTCCGCGAATCTGGGTTCCCAGTCCGGAGAATCGTGATCTGCGGCAACTGCTCTGGCATCGCCACCGGCTGGTGCAGATGCGCACGCGGATCATGAATCAGCTGCAAGCCGTGGCCATGAACGAAGGCCAGCGCTGGAAGAAGAAGTTGTTTAGCGAACAGGGACGAGCGCAGCTGGAGAAATTCCCATTGGCGGCCTGGGCCAGTCGGCGCCGGCAGGATTTATTGCTGCTGCTGGACCGGATGAATCCCGCGTGAGATCTTCACAGTCGTAATCTGGGGGACAACCGAAGCAAATTTGGAGCGCCGGATCATGCCCAGACCAGGATCGTGCGTTGCGTCGAGGCCATCTTCTAATTGAGTTCCGCCGGCTTCCGTTGCGGCGCAGAAAGTAAAACTTAATTAGCGGCTCGCGACCGTACCGGTCGAACGGGGCGGGAAGCGAACGAAGAAAAAAGCTCAAGTTCTGCCGCAAAAAGGCGTACACTGGGGGCCACATTTGTGCACCGAAACTGAGTTCCCCTCAATTCATCCAGCGAAGCGTGAGGCGACAATTAACTGTATCGCCTTCGTCGTGGATTTCTGTACCCTACGTGCCTTGGAGAGCGAGTCCTATGAGCAAAATGAACAAAATGTCTTTTGCAGTTCTGGCAGCTGGAATGATCGGCCTGACTCTGGGAGTCGCGGGGTGCAATAAGACTGCCACCCCGGACAGCACCGCCCAGACGCAACCGGCTCCGGCCGATCAGACCGCACAAACCGATCAGTCGCAGGATCCCGCCGCTGCTGCCAACCTGGCACCGGCCCCCGCAGCCGCCCCAGCGCCTGCGCCCGCTGGCGGTTCTGCAGCGACCAATCAGCAGCCTCAGAATTATTCCAATAATCAGCAATCCCAGAATTATTCCAATCAAGACTCTGGCGGCTACGACGATAGCGACTACGACGACGAGGACACCAGCTACGGCCAGCCCGTAATGCAGGCATCACAGCCGCCACCACCGATGCCGGAATATTCGCAGCCGGACTGCCCGGGGGACGGCTATCTGTGGACTCCAGGATATTGGAGCTACGCTTCGGGCGGATACTACTGGGTTCCCGGCGCGTGGGCGCAGCCGCCTCAAGTCGGTTATCTGTGGACTCCCGGATTCTGGGGATATACCGGCGGCGTTTATCGCTACAACAACGGCTATTGGGGCTCGCACATTGGCTACTACGGCGGCATTAATTATGGCTTTGGCTACGTAGGCATCGGTTATCAGGGTGGCTATTGGAGCGGAGATCGTTTCAATTACAACCGTTCCGTCAACAATGTGACCATCACCAACGTTAAGGTCTACAACCGTACGGTGACCAACACGACGATCATCAATAACACCACCATCAATAACACCACGTCGCGCGCCAGTTTCAACGGACCGGGTGGAGTAACTCGTAGGCCCTTGCCTGCGGAAATCGCCGCGACGCGTGAGCAGCGCATTCCTCCGATGACTACTCAGTTGCAAGTGCGGCAACAGGCGTCCCAGAATCGCCAGCAGTTTGCGTCCGCCAATCATGGCCGGCCCGCTGTTTTTGCGGAGGCCAAGCCTATCCCGAAGAGCAGCCCGATCGCGGCGGTGATTCCCGCTCGCGCTGCGGCGCCCGCGCGTGCGGCCACGGCGCCGGCAAGGCCTGCAGAAAGACCTGCCCCCGCCGCGAGGCCCGCGGAAAAGCCTGCGGCACCTGCGGCGCGTCCTGCTCCCGCCGAAAGGCCTGCTGCGAAGGCGGATCGGCCGGCAGAACGGTCCGCGCCGCCGCCTCCGGCGGCGAAGCCTGCACCGAAGCCCGAAGCCAAACCTGCTCCGAGGCCGGAAGCCAAGCCCGCTCCAAAGCCGGAGGCTAAACCTGCTCCGAAACCCGAACCCAAACCCGCTCCGAAGCCCGCTGAGAAGCCTGCACCCCGTCCGGCTCCCCAGGCTGAACGCAAGACTCCGCCGGAGAAAAAAGAACCGGCCGAGAAGCCCAAGCCAAAGCCGGAGGACGAAAAGAAAAAGCCCGAGTGACATTCGTATCTCGGTGAAATGGACCGTCCAATCGCACTCGGGGCGTTTGGACGGTCTTTTTGCGCCGGCTTCGGGTCCTATCCCTTACGTCTTGAAAAATTCAGGATCGACTAGATTCGTCTTTCCGTCGGTTTCATTTTCCGCATGTCTTGCTTTTGCGCATATTCTTTATGAGACCGCGCATGACCTGCGACATCCGCATCGGCACCTCAGGATTTCACTACCAGCATTGGAAGGGACCGTTTTATCCCGCCAAAACGCCCAATTCCAAGCTTCTGGATTACTACGTCGGGCGCTTCGACACCGTTGAGCTGAACAACAGGTCTTATCGCCTGCCCACAACGGAGGCCTTCGATGGTTGGCGTGGCTCCACGCCCGATAACTTTCTCTTCGCCGTCAAAGCCAGTCGTTTCATCACTCACAACCAAAACCTGAAAGATCCCGAGAATGCTCTCAACAATTTGCTTGTCCCGGGCCCACCGTTGCCGAAAGGTAGAGGGCCGGTGTTCGGAAGGAGTCAACGGAGAGAGTCCGAGCAACGACTAGTGCAGCACCTTGGCGTTGCTCACCGCGTCGCCGTCGCCCCGCCGTAACCCGCTGAAAACAATTGTGGACAAGATAGTCAGCACACCAAGCCAAATAAAGGCGCGGTGAATGCCGTGAATCATTTGTGGCGCGTTGGAGCGGAAGCGATCGGGAATAAAGAAGGCCGTGGCAAGCGAGGCGGTGGCCACGCCGAAACTGATGGACATCTGCTGCATGGTGCTGGCGATGGAGCTCGCGCTGCTGGATTCTTCTTCGGTAACATCGGCATATACCAGCGTGTTCATGCTGGTGTATTGCAGCGACGTAAAGAATCCGTAACAGAAAACTTGCAGCACAATGAACCACACCGGCGTGGTGATGCCGATGGTTGCGAACAGTACGATAGACAAGCCGATGATGATGGTGTTGGAAATCAAGACTCCACGGTAGCCGAATATCCGCAGAATACCCGGCATCGTCATCTTCAGACTGAGCGCCGCGAACGCCTGCGGCATCACCAGCAAACCGGATTGAATTGGTGTAAATCCAAAACCAACCTGGTACAGCAGCGGAAAGAGAAACGGAATGCCGCCGATGCCAAGGCGAGTGACGAAGCTGCCGAGAACCGCGGCGCGGAACGTGCGGATGTGAAACAGTGCCAGGCGCAAGAGCGGAAACTCGGTTCTCGCGCCGTGCAATCCATAACCCGACAGCAGGCCGATGGAAACCACCAGCAATCCCAGAACCTCGCGGGCGCTGAGAGTGTGCTCGCCAAAGACTTCAAGCACATAGGAGAGCAGCGCCACGCCCGAACCGAACAAAATCAAGCCGACGATATCGAGCGGATTGGTTTTCTTTTCGCGATAATCCGGAAGATGCCGATACACCATGTACAGCCCGAATAGGCCGATGGGAAGATTCACGAAGAAAATGACCCGCCAGTGCAAATAGCCGACAATGAGGCCGCCCGCGATGGGTCCAAGCATCGGTCCTACCAGGCCGGGAATGGCTACAAAGCTCATGGCGCGGATGAGCTCCGATTTCGCAAAGGTGCGCACGATGGTGAGCCGGCCGACCGGCACCATCATTGCCCCTCCACAACCTTGCAGAATGCGGCAGGCGACCAGCAGATGGATATTGCTGGAAAGGCCGCACAGCACCGAGCCCAGCGTGAACAGCCCGATTGCCGACGCGAAAACCCTCCGGGTACCGAAGCGATCGGCCATCCAGCCACTGATGGGAATGAAAACCGCAAGGCTTAAGGTGTAGCTGGCGAGCACCGATTTCATGCTGAGCGGCGCTACCCGGAGCGTTGCAGCAATGGTTGGTACGGCGGTATTCAGAATGGTGGTGTCCAGCGACTCCATGAAGAAGGCCACGGCGACGAGCCATGGCAACAGCCGCAAACTGGCAGCCTTGGGTCCAGCCGGCGGTTCCGCAACTGTCGGTAAGGAAGAGGACATGTTGATGGCTGTCGTCTGCGAGCGGACGCTAGGGCTGCGATTGTGGAGATGGCTGACTCTGCTGAGATTGCGGGAGTGCGATCTCCGACCTGGTCGCTTTCCTGGAAGCTTGTGCAGGAGTTGGAAGCTGCGAGACGTCCCAACCTCCGCCAAGCGCTTCGATGAGCTGCACGGAAGCAGTCATAACCTGGGTGCGAAGGGAGGTCAGTTGCTGTTGGTCGCTGAGCAGCGTAGTTTGCGCGACCAGCACGTTGAGATATGGATCGAGTCCGGTTTCATAACGCGCTTTTGACAACTCCAGAAAGCGCTCGCCGGATTTTTCCGCTTCCTGTTGCTGGAGAATCTGTTTGGACAAAATCTTCACCGCTGCCAGGTAATCTTCCACTTGCTGAAAAGCGGTCAGCACCGTTTGGCGATAACTCGCGACGTCGGCGTTGTAAACAGCGTCATATTGCAGCACCGTCGCATGACGCAGTCCGGCATCAAAAATGGTTTCCGATAGGGAAGGGCCCACGGACCAGAAACGGCTCGGCCAGGCCAGCAGACTGCCCACCACTGAACTTTCAAAGCCACCTTGTGCGCTCAGGGTTACATTGGGATAGTACGCCGCGTAGGCGATCCCAATTTGAGCATTGGCGGCGGCCATGTTGCGTTCGGAAGCGGCAATGTCGGGTCGACGTTCAAGCAGTTGCGACGGCAGGCCGACAGGAACTGCCGGCGGCTTAGCATCTAACGGCTTCACTGGGATCGAAAAAATGGACGCCGATGTACCGACCAGTACCGCAATGGCGTGTTCAAATTGAGCACGTGCAACGCCAAGATTGGTGGAACTGGCCTCGGCACTCTGCAAAGTATTTTGTGCCTCGACGAGGGAGAGTTCATCGTCAACGCCCGTTTCATACCGCGAGCGGGCCAGCTCGACAGACTGCCGATCGGCGTCCACGGTGCCGTCGAATATTCTCTGCAGGGCGTCCTGCCCACGGAGCTCGAAGTAAAACATCGCTAGACTTGCCTGCTCGGTGAGCCGCTCATTCTCGAGGTCGGCGGCGCTTAGCTGCGCGTTATATTGAGCTTCGTGAATGGTGTTGCGCACCTTGCCCCACAGATCGGGCACCCAGGAAGCTTCCACCGGAAGCGAGAAAATCTGACTCTGCAAATTGCTATCGCTAGTGGTCGTCGTTGTGGTAGTCGTTCCGCCGGTTGTCAAGCCGCCATTTCCGCTTCTGAGATTTGCTGAGGCTCGAGACCGCTGATACGCCGGTGTGGTTCCTATCGTAGGGTAGAGTTGCGAGCGAGCTTGCGCGATCAGCGTTCGAGCTTCCATGAAGTTTTCAAAGAATTGCTTGATGTTCTGGTTGTTGATATTCAGCTGATCTTCCAGCGCATTCAGCTCCGGATCGTTGTAAATCTCCCACCACTTGCCGTGGAGCATGGCATCCTGAGGCTGCGCGACTCTCCACTCGTCAGACTCCTGATCCGGCACTTCCTTGTACGCCGGCGGCGGGGTTTGCGCTGTGGCGCTGGGCCGGTGATATTTCGGTCCGACCGTGCAACCAGCCACAAGCACCGCAACAACGACCGCGAAGATGCCAACATCAAAAGCAGTTTTGCGCCGAACGTTACTCATAATTTTCTGCCACCTATTACCCCGCAGCCGAGGGCGCTGAGGCATCGGCTGGATGGAAGGTATCGCGCTGTTTTCCTAGCACACGTAGCCGCAGACGATCCAAAGTCAGATAAACCACTGGGGTGCTGTACAGCGTGAGCAGTTGGCTCACAATCAGTCCGCCAACAATGGTAATGCCTAGCGGACGGCGCAGCTCTGAGCCGGTACCGGTTCCGAAGGCCAATGGCAATGCCCCAAACAGCGCCGCCATGGTGGTCATCAGAATTGGACGAAAACGGAGCATGCACGCTTCGAAGATCGCGTCTTCGGTGCCCTTGCCTTCTCGCTCAACCTGCAAGGCGAAATCGATCATCATGATGGCGTTTTTCTTCACGATGCCGATCAGCAACACGATACCGATGATGGAAATCACATTGAGATCCTGTTTGAAAAGCATCAGAGCCAGCATGGCCCCTACACTGGCCGAGGGCAGCGTTGAAATGATCGTGAGCGGATGGACCAGACTCTCGTACAAGATTCCCAGCACGATGTACACCGCCAGCAACGCGGTCAAAACCAGAATCGGCTCGGTGCTCAGCGATTGCTGGTAAGCCTGCAAAGTGCCGGCAAAGAAACCGCGGACCGACGAAGGGACGCCCATGCGTTGCTCCATTTGGTTAATCAAGGAAGTGGCGTCGCTGAGCGAAATTCCCGGTCCAAGATTGAAAGACACCGTAACCGACGGAAACAAACCAGTGTGATTGAGGGCCAGTGGCGTGGTGCTGGCCTGGTTGGTGGCCATGGTGAGCAGCGGAGCATTGCCGCTGGCGGTGACACTGCTGCTTCCCGGTGGATGAAAATAGATATTGTTCAATCCTTCCGGACTTTGTGAATATTGTGGATCAACCTCAAGCACCACATAATATTGGTTCAACTGAGTGTAGATGATCGAAACTTCCGATTGCCCAAAAGCGCTGTATATCCCCTGATCCAGCGACTGTGCGGTTTGCCCCAGCTTGGCCGCAGTGACGCGGTCGTAATTCAACAATTCGTCAAGCCCGCCATTCTGCTGATCGGAATTGACGTCCTGCAATCCGGGAAGGCGTTTCATTTCCGCGAAAAGCTTGGGTCCCCAGGTGCTGAGGTCGGTCACATTGTCCGACTGAATGGTGTATTGATACAGCGCAGCGCTCCCGCGTCCGCCAATGCGCAGGTCCTGCGACGCCTGAAGGAACGCGGAGGCCACCGGCAAACGATTGAGCTGCGGGCGAATGCGATTGATGATGTCCGGCGCTCCAATTTTCCGCTCGTTCAGTGGCTTTAGCGCGGTAAAAATGCTCCCCGTATTGGTCGCTCCTCCACCGCCAGTAAAGGCAATTACGTTGGCAACCGCAGGGTCTTTTTGAATCACCGCCTCGATTTTTTGTATCGCCTCATTCATCGCGGGGAAGGACGAATCCTGCGGCCCTTGCACCGCCCCCGCGAGTGAGCCGGTGTCTTGCTGAGGGAAAAAGCCCTTGGGAATTTTCATTACCAGCGCGACGTTCAGGGCGATGGTCAGGAGAAGAACCACCAGGATCAAGCCCGAATTGTCGAGGGCCCAGTGCAGGGTATAGCGGTACCCCGCCAAAATTCGTTCAAAAAATCTCTCGGTAAGCATGTACATGCGCCCGTGCTTCTTGTTCCGTTCGTCCCGCAGCAAATACGCGCACATCATCGGAGTGGTCGTGAGAGAGATGACCATGGAAACTAGAATGGCGGTGGAAAGGGTGATCGCGAATTCACGGAAGAGCCGGCCGACGATTCCGCCCATCAGCAACAGCGGGATGAACACCGCAATCAGCGAAATGCTGATCGATAGGACGGTGAAACCAATCTCTTTCGCCCCCCGCAGCGTGGCAGCGAAGGGCTCCATGCCATCTTCCAGATGTCGAGTAATATTTTCCATCACCACAATCGCGTCATCGACCACGAACCCGGTGGAGATGGTCAGGGCCATCAGTGAAAGATTGTCCAGGCTATAGCCGCACAGATACATCACCGCAAAAGTTCCGATGAGAGAAACCGGTACGGCCACAGCGGGAATCAGCGTGGCCCGGCCATTTCGCAAGAAGATGAAGACCACGATAATTACCAGCACGATCGAAAGTAACAGTGTGCGTTCGACGTCGCTGACCGATGCGCGGATGGTCGTGGTGCGATCCAAGACGATGGTAGGAATCATGCCCTGGGGAATCGACGCTTCAACAGAGGGCAGTTCGGCGCGAACGCGATCGACGGTATCGATGATATTCGCGCCGGGCTGGCGGAAAACGATCAGCACCACCGCGCGCTTACCGTTCAAATATCCGGCGGCTCGAACATTCTGTACCGAATCAATTACGTCAGCCACATCCTCGAGACGCACCGCAGCGCCATTGTGAAAGCCAACGACGGTCGGTCTGAATTCCTCCGCGTGCGAAATCTGATCATTGGCGATAATATCCGCGGTGACGACGCCATTTGTAATCTGCCCTTTGGCCAAGTCCGAGTTTTGCAACCGCAGCACCGACTGTAGGTCCACCATGGTGAGCCCAAAGCTTGCCAACTTCGTCGGGTTCGCTTCCACGCGCACCGAAGGCAAAGCGCCTCCACCGACGCTCACCTGCCCCACGCCTTGAATCTGAGAAAGTTTTTGCTGAATCACCGTAGAAGCTTCGTCGTAAAGCTTGTCCGGCCCATACTTATCGGAAGTAAGGCCGATGATCATGATCGGGGAATCGGCGGGATTCACCTTGCGATACGTCGGATTTGCAGGCAGGTTCGCGGGCAGATAGGTTCGCGCTGCATTGATGGCCGCCTCGACATCTCGCGCGGCACCGTCAATATTTCGGCTGAGGTCGAACTGAATGGTTACCGACGATGTTCCTAGGCTGCTGGTCGAAGTCATTTCCGTAACACCGGCAATGTGACCGAACTGACGCTCCAAGGGCGTAGCGACGGAAGAAGCCATGATTTCGGCACTGGCGCCCGGCAAACTAGCGCTCACGGAGATGGTCGGAAAATCCACTTGGGGCAAAGGGGAAACTGGAAGCACCCTAAAAGCAATGGCACCGGCAATGGCGATTGCGACGGTCAATAGTGTGGTGGCTACGGGCCGGCGGATGAACGGTTCGGATACGTTCATGACGAACCTGCGATCTGCGGTTCGGCCCCGCCATACGGTGCTCTGGATTTGCGCCGCGAGAAGCGTTGCGCCAATCCGTCGAAGAAAATATAGATCACCGGTGTCGTATAAAGCGTCAAGACTTGGCTTACCAACAAACCTCCGACCATGGCGATGCCCAGTGGCCGGCGCAACTCCGAGCCAATCCCGGTGCCAAAGGCGAGTGGCAGACCGCCAAGCAGCGCGGCCATGGTGGTCATCATGATGGGACGGAAACGCAGCAGGCAGGCCTCGTAGATCGCGTCGGTCGAACTCTTTCCATGGTTGCGCTCGGCATCCAAAGCAAAATCCACCATCATAATTCCGTTTTTCTTAACAATGCCGATCAGCAGTACCAGTCCGATGATCGCTACCACGCTTAAATCCTGGCGAAAAATGATGAGCGCAAGAAACGCGCCGACTCCGGCGGATGGCAGTGTGGAAAGAATCGTGACAGGGTGAATGAAGCTCTCGTACAAAACCCCGAGCACGATGTACACGGTAACCAGCGCCGCAAGAATCAGCAGCGGCATATTGGAGAGAGAATTCCGAAACGACGCCGCGGTGCCCTGAAAGTCCGCCTGCAGGCTCGCGGGCATGTGCATATCTTGCTGCACCTTATTGATAGAGGAAATCGCGCCGCCCAGGGCCGCGCGTGGGGCGAGGTTAAAAGAAACGGTCACCGCCGGAAACTGCCCCTGGTGATTGATGGAGAGCGCTTCCGTCCTGGTTTCAAAATGCGAGAAGGCACTCAGCGGCACCGCACTGGCTCTGGTGGAGCTGGTGGTTCCCGCAGATGTGGCGCCCTGGCTCGAGGTGGTCGTCGAGGAACTGAAGGTGAGCGCATTGGTTGGAGGCGTCAAGGTATTCGCCGAGGCGGTGTACAGCACCGAAGTCGTAGTGGCATTTGAGCCCGCGGAGGTAGAACCATTTCCCGTGGAGCTCGCCGGTGCGCCGCTCGTTCCTGCGGCGGCGTTGGCTTGGATGTACAACTTGTTCAATTTGTCCGGATCGAGTTGAAACTGCGGCTCGCTCTCGAGGATCACGTGATACTGGTTCAACTGCGTGTACATGGTGTTGACTTGCCGCTGACCGAACGCGTCGTACAGTGTGTTATCGATCGTCGTCGGCGCAATTCCCAGACGTGAAGCGGTCGGACGGTCAATGGCGAGCGCCACGGCAAGCCCGCCGGGCTGTTGGTCGGTGGCAACATCTTCGAGCTCGGGCAACTGCCTGAGCCGCGTGACGAACCGGTTGGTCCAGTCATTCAACTCGTTGGCGTCGGGATCCTCCAACGTGTATTGGTATTGGGTGCGGCTTACTCGGTCGTCAACAGTGATGTTTTGCACCGGCTGCATAAAAAGTTGGATGCCCTGCACATCATTAAGCTTGCCCTGCAGCCGCCGGATCACATCGGAGGCATTCAGGTCGCGTTGGTTCAGCGGCTTCAGATTGATCGACATTCTGCCGCTGTTAGTGGTTATGTTGGTGCCGTCGGCGCCGATAAAGGACGACAGGCTCTGGACCGCCGGGTCATTGAGAATCACTTTCGCGATCTCCTGCTGCCTTTGCGCCATCGCTTTAGATCCGATGGTCGGAGGCGCTTGGGAAATCCCCTGAATAATCCCGGTGTCCTGCACCGGAAAGAAGCCTTTGGGGATGATGATGTACAGAAAAATGGTAAGGAGCAGCGTGGCCAGGGCAATGAGCAGCGTGATGGTCTGGTAGCGCAGAACAAACTTCAGCGTGCGTCCGTAAAAGGCAATCATCCGATCGAAGGCGTGCTCCGTCACCTTATAAAAGCGCCCCTGCTGTTCGTCGGCATTATGTTTTAAGATCCGCGCCGCCATCATCGGCGTGAGCGTCAGCGAGACGATCGCAGAAACCACAATGGTAACCGCCAGGGTGACCGCGAATTCCCGGAACAACCGGCCCACAACGTCACCCATAAATAGCAACGGAATCAGTACCGCAATTAAGGAAACGGTTAGCGAAAGAATGGTGAAGCCAATTTGCTCGGCGCCCTTCAACGCGGCCTGCATCGGAGGCTCGCCTTGCTCGATGTATCGCGAAATATTTTCGACCATCACGATGGCGTCGTCCACCACGAAGCCCGTTGAGATCGTGAGGGCCATCAGTGAAAGATTGTCCAAGCTGTAACCCAGCGCATACATCGCACCGAAAGTACCCACCAGCGAGAGCGGTACCGCGACGCTGGGAATAATGGTGGCGTACAGGCTGCGCAGAAACAGAAAGATCACCATCACCACCAGTACGATCGTCAATCCGAGCTCAAATTCAACGTCGTCGACGGACGCCTGGATCGGGGTGGTGAGATCGGTCAGCGTGGTAACTTCGATGCCCTTGGGCAGGTTTACTTCCAACTGCGGCAGCAATTGTTTAATGCGCTTCACCACGCTGATGGTGTTGCCACCGGGCTGACGCTGGACGTTCAGGATGACCGCCGGGGTCATATTCATCCAGGCAGCCTGATTGGTGTTCTCCACGCCGTCGATGATCTTGGCCACATCAATCAGCATCACCGGAGCTCCGTTGCGATAAGCGACGACCACGCTACGATAATCCGTGCTGGTCACCAGCTGATCGTTGGCGTCAATCTGATAGTCCTGCCGTGGGCCATCAAAGTTTCCTTTGGCAGCATTAACACTCGCCTGGGTAACCGCGGTGCGCAAATCCTCGAGATTGATTCCATAGGAAGAAAGTGCCGCCGGATTGGCTTGAATGCGAACCGCAGGCTTTTGGCCGCCACTGATGGTCACCAAACCAACGCCACTCAGCTGTGAAATTTTTGGAGCCAGCCGGGTATCGACCAGATCTTCCACCTGTGCGAGTGGGACGGTGTTGGAGGTGACTGCCAAGGTCAGCACCGGCGCGTCGGCCGGATTCGTCTTGCTGTAGATCGGTGGCGAAGGCAGATTCGCGGGCAGGAAACTTTGCGACGCGTTGATGGCCGACTGTACTTCTTCCTCGGCGATATCAATATTCAGGCTCAGGTTGAACTGCAGCACGACTACGGAAGTTCCGCCGGAGCTGCTGGAAGTCATCTGGCTGAGGCCTTGCAACTGCCCGAATTGCCGCTCCAGTGGCGCGGTCACCGTGGTGGCTACGACATCGGGACTAGCGCCCGGATAAAAAGTGAGCACCTGAATGGTCGGATAGTCCACTTGCGGTAACGCCGAAACCGGCAACTGCGTATAGCTAACGATACCCACCAGCAGAATCGCCGCCATCAGCAGCGCGGTCGCAACTGGTCGCAAAATAAAGGGGCGTGACGGACTCAAGGGGCGCTGCTCCCCGGAGTTTTGTTGGAGCCAGAGGCGCCACTGGGTGCCGACCCGCCGGGAGGCGCAGGCTTCCCGGATACTACGACCTTCGAGTTGTCCTGCAGCTTATCGAAACTGCTGTTGGCCAACACATCTCCGGGTGAAATGCCGGTCACCTGCCCCGTGGCTCCGTCGGTTACCCCAGGTTTCACGCTGCGCATATGCGCGGTGTCACCCTGCACTACATACACAAACGCCGCTTGCCCGTTGTGTTGAATGGCGGACGTCGGGATCAGAGTTGCATCATGCACGGTGTCCACCAGAAGCCGGGCATTGACGAACTCGTTGGGAAACAAGGCGAAATCCTTATTCTGAAATAGTGCACGAGCTTTTACGGTTCCAGTGGTGGTGTCGATCTGATTGTCGAGAGTTAGCAGGGTTCCCGACGCAACTTTCTTTTGATTGGATCGGTCGAGGGCGTCAACGCTTAGCTTGGCGTTTTTCTGCAGCCGCGTTTGAACTTGGCCGAGATTATCTTCAGGGATGGTGAAAATGATCGTGATGGGTTGTAATTGCGCGATCACCGCAAGGGTGAGCGTGCCCGAAGATTGCACTACGTTGCCGGGATCGACCAGCCGCAACCCTATTTTTCCCGTCACTGGCGCGACGATGTGACAGTACTCCACCTGAATCTGGTCATACTGCAACATGCCTTGATCGAGTTTTACGGTACCTTGCTGTTGCAGCACCAGTTTCTCCTGATCGTCTAGGGTTTGCTTGGGTATGGCGTTGCGATTCCAAGCGTCGCGGTAACGTTGGGCGTCCATTCTTCCTTGCGCCAAAAGATTCTCGTCCCGCTCCAGCGTGCCCTGGGCCTGCAACAACGTAGCTTGGTACGGGCGCGCGTCGATGTCTATGAGCGCGTCGCCTTTGCGAACGATTTGTCCTTCCTTGTAATGAACCGCGGTGACCACTCCATTCACCTGACTGGTGATCGAAACCGTATAGACCGGCGTGACCGTGCCGATCGCATCGAGATAAATTCCGATGTCACCCTTTTGCGCCGTCACGGTAGTTAGCGTGACCGGTCCGCCCCCACCTCGCGGAGATTTCTTGGTCGTCGCCGCATCATCGTGCTTGCGTAGCACCAGAAAGAATCCCAGCGCGAAAATCGACAGTAAAACGATCCACATAATCACGCGGCCGGCCCGGCGCCGCGGTGGCGGCGGCGGAGGTAGTTGATGGTCCGGTCCAATAACTGGCTGGTCGTTATAGTCAGTGGTCAAGTAAGTCTCTTATCGTTAAAGTAAATGGACATGAAGCCTGCATCGCAATGTATTGACGGATTTTAGCCCCGATTCGGATACACGGTTCGCAACGATTCGTAACTCCAAAAGGGTGAGCCGATCCGCCTCGGACTCAGCCCGGAACCACTATATACGTAGGCGCGGAGCTGGACGCACGGCTTGGAGCCATGTTGCGGTTGCGTCAATGGGTGATTCTCCGAAACCTATACTCACTCTCGTGAGCCCCGGCCGGTTCCACCAGCGGCGGGTATGACCATCAACCAGATGTAACACTCCAGCACCCTTTGTACGTCTATAAGATGTCTAAGGCAGAGAAGAGTGTGGCGAGGGAATTTGCGTCGAGGTACAAACATCACTGTGCATCGTAAACCTTTGATTCACTTCGCTTTGCGGCTCCTATCTATGGCGTTGTTGTCTCTTGCGCTTCGGTCGCTTTTGGCTCCAGCGCAGGACTTCGCGCCGGTCGCAAAGGCCGTGGGCACCGTAAAATCCATTTCTGGCACCGAAATCACGCTGGCGGCCGAATCCGGCGGAGATGTCAGCATCACCGTTCAACCGGGAGCCCGAATGCTGCGCATCGAGCCCGGTCAAACTGACCTGAAAGCTGCAGCCCCTCTTCAATTACAGGATCTGCAACCAGGCGATCGTATTCTGGTACGAGGCAAGACCGGCGCGGACGGGAAATCCATCCTGGCCCTCTCGGTGGTCGCGATGAAAAAAGCGGATATCGCCGACAGACGCGCGCACGACCGCGAAGAGTGGCAAAAGCACAGTGTGGGCGGATTGGTGACGTCGGTCGATCCGACAAGCGGATCAATCACCATTTCTACCACCGTCGCGGGAGTCAGCAGGAACGTCACCGTGAAGATCTCCAAAGACACCGTGCTGCGACGTTACTCCCCTGGCTCGGTAAAATTCGATGATGCGAAACCAGCTCCGGCCGATCAGATCAAAGTGGCTGATCAGCTCCGAGCTCGCGGCGCCCGAAGTGTCGATGGCGCCGAACTCACCGCGGACGAAGTGGTGTCCGGTTCCTTCCGCAACATCGCCGGAACCATCAACTCCATTGACGCTGTGGGCCGAACCATCAACGTGATGGACCTGGCAACGAAAAAGCCGGTCACCGTCAAGATCAACGATGAATCACAATTGCGAAAGCTCCCGGCCGCAATGGCGCAGCGAATCGCTAGCAGGTTGAAGGGCGGAGGGTCAAACGTGCAGCCTCAAGCCCAGCCGGCCGCCTCAGGACAACCGCCTCCTGAACAAGCGAACCCCGCCGCAGGGGCTGGCCAGCGGCCAGGCGGCGGTGGTGTTGGTGGTGCCGGACCCGGTGGCGGACAAGGTGGCGGCGATCTTCAGCAAGCCATCAGCCGCGTTCCGGTTGCTACCCTTACGGACTTGCAGAAGGGCGACGCCGTAATGATTGTGGGCACGCTGGGCTCGGAAGACGGCAGCTCCCTAGCCATCACCCTTCTGGCCGGAGTCGAGCCCATTTTGCAGGCTTCCCCAAACAGTGGGCAAAGCATTCTCACGCCCTGGAGTCTTGGCGGCACACCCTCTGGCGACGCAGCAGCACAATAGCAATCCAACGCATCTACGCTTGATTAGGTATTCAGGAGCTTTGATGAGCTTTCGGCGGGTGGCAAAATATCTCTTCTCGATCGCGGCAGTTCTGCCTCTTGCCTTGCTAGCGGTCTCTTTGGTCGGCAGGTCCTGCTCAGCGCAAACCGGTACCGGCGCACTGCGCGGCCAGGTCACCGACCCTTCCGGGAGCGCGGTGACCACCGCGACGGCCATCATCACCACGCCTACTGGACCGGCCATTACCACCACCGCCAATCGCGACGGCGTTTATGAAGTCAAAGGACTGACTCCGGGCAAGTACGACGTCAAGGTGATTGCGGCGGGATTCACCGCGTTTGAGAACGCCAATGTGCAGATCAATGCTGGCCAGTCGCAACGACTGGACGTGAAGCTCACCATCGAGACGCAAGAACAGAAAGTGGTCGTCACCGATCAGCCCGCCACCGCGCTGGACGTAAATCCGGCCAGCAATGCTGGCGCCATCGTGATTCAGGGAAAAGATCTGGAAGCGCTCTCCGACGATCCTGACGAATTGCAGTCGGATCTCCAGGCATTGGCTGGCCCTTCTGCCGGGCCCAACGGGGGGCAGATTTACATCGATGGCTTCACTGCCGGCCAACTTCCCCCCAAGGCTTCAATTCGTGAAATTCGCATTAATCAAAATCCCTTTTCGGCCGAGTACGACAAGCTTGGTTACGGCAGAATCGAAATTCTGACCAAGCCTGGAACCGATCAGTGGCATGGCCAATTATTTTTGACTGGCAATTCCGACGCATTTAATTCGCGAAATCCCTTCGAACGCCTTCCAGAGGGCACCGAGCCACCCGGGTACGAATCCACGCAATTCAGCGGCAATATCGGCGGCCCGCTGAGCAAGAAGGCCTCCATCTTTGTGAACTACGAGCAGCGCGACATCAATAACCTGAACGTGGTCAGCGCCCAGATCGTCGATCCGACTACCTTTCTGGTCGAACCCTTCAGCGAAGTGGTGCCGAACCCGAACACCCGGATCAACTTTAGCCCGAGGCTCGATTATCAGGTAAGCGCTAGCAATACGCTGTCGGTGCGATATCAATTTTATCATCAGACCCAGGGCAATGAGAGTGTCGGCGCGTTCAATCTGGGTTCGCTCGGGACCAACGCCCTCGATTCAGAGTCGACTTTGCAAGTCAGCGACACCCAGACGCTCAGTTCTCGGACCATAAATGAGACCCGCTTCCAATATATTCACGAAGTTGCCAATCAGACTCCGATCAACACCACCCCGCAAGTTACCGTCACCGGAGCGTTCGCGTCCGGCGGCAACAGCACCGGTATCAACGACGACACCCAGAATCGCTACGAGTTGCAGAACGAAACGTATATGAGCTTCGGCAAGAATTCGTTGAAATACGGCGGCAGGCTTCGCGCCACGACCGACGACAATTCCACCAACGATGCGTTCAACGGTGCGTATTCGTTCGGCAAGCGCGAGCTTCCGGGCTGCGTCCCCACTGCCACCGACACCTGTGAAATCACTCCGCTGGAGGCCTATCAAATTACCCTGCAAGGTCAGGCGGCCGGTCTGCCTTTCGCTCAAATTCAAGCATTGGGCGGCGGCCCGAGTTTCTATTCCTTGAATACCAATTCCGTTGGTCGGGCCACCGCCGACATCAGCTATCTCGATGGTGCGCTGTATGTGCAGGATGATTTTCGGCTGCGCTCGAACGTAACGCTCAGCGGCGGGTTACGCTACGAGACGCAAAACAATCTCGGCGATCACGCCGATTGGGCGCCGCGCCTTGGCTTGGCCTGGGGCCTGGGAGCCAAAGGGAAAAATGCCTCCCCAAAAATAGTTCTTCGCGCTGGCTTCGGTATCTTTTATGACCGCTTCACGGAAGATTTATTTCTAGCGCAACAGTTGCAGAACGGCATCGTCCAGCAGCAATATCTGGTGCAGAATCCGGCTTTCTTCAATCCCGTGCAGACCACCCCGCCTTCGGGATTCAACGGATCAGCCGTCGCGCCCACTACGATTTACCAACCAAATCCCAACTTGCGCACGCCGTACACCATGCAGACCGGTGTAAGCCTGGAGCGGCAACTCACCAAGTATGCCAACATGGCGGTCACCTACCTCACTTCGCGCGGCGTCCATCAGTTTTATACCAACTTCATCAACGCGAACGACCCGGGTGCGCTGCCTCCCAGCCAGATCGTTTACCAATATCAGTCCGAAGGACTGTTTAAGCAAAATCAATTGATCGTAAACAGCAGCGTTCGCATGGGTGCGAAGCTTTCGATTTTTGGCTATTATGTTCTGAATTACGCTAGCAGCGACACTTCCGGTCCGACCTACGTTCCTTCTGACCCGCTCGATCCCGCCCTCGATTACGGCCGCGCCACATTCGACTATCGCCAGCGCGTTTTCATGGGAGGCACCATCGGCCTGCCGAAAAACTTCCGGCTCAGCCCATTTCTGATCGCCAGTACCGGTGTGCCTTTTAACATCACCACTGGCCAGGACCTCTTTGGGGACGCGCAGTTCAATGCGCGACCCTCCTTTGCGCCATGCTCATCTGTGGGCGCACCGAACGTGTTGCAAACCAAATTCGGCTGTTTCAACGCCGCTCCCACGATCGGCTCCGCGCTGATTCCCGTCAATGACGCGACCGGACCTGGCCGCTTCGTTCTGAATTTGCGGCTCAGCAAGACCATTGGTTTTGGCAAGGTGAAGGAGACCGCAGCCACCGCTGGTCCCGGTGGTCCTGGCAGTGGCGGCACGTTCGGCCGTGGGCCCGGTGGTGGAGGTGGCGGCCGCGGCGGAGGAGGTGGAGGTGGTCGTGGAGGTGGCGGGCCCGGTGGATCAGACTCCGGCGCCACAAATCGGCGCTACAGTTTGACGTTTTCAGTCGCTGGCCGAAACATCCTGAATAACGTGAACCTGGCCACTCCAGTTGGCGACCTGAGCTCGCCGCTGTTCGGCCAATCCAACGGCCTGGCCGGACAGCCTTATTCATCCAACACCGCTAATCGCCGAATCGACCTGCAAGTTACATTCGGCTTCTGAGCAATCGGGAAGAACTTTTGTCTCGGGCGGCAAGCGTTCGCAATCGAAGGTCTTGAACTCCGAAGCGGCCTACAAATTGGGAGCATCAAAGCTGCGGTATCGTTCTTGCATCAGCGTTTTTGGGAGCATCCAAATGACACTTACAACCTATCGAAAAAAGCGGAATTTTGGGGTTACGCCGGAACCCGCGGGTGGCGCGCCCACTGCAAAATCCGCAGGTATTTACGCGATTCAAAAACACCGCGCGACCAATCTGCACTATGACTTCCGTCTGGAATTCAATGGAACGCTGTTGTCTTGGGCGGTGCCGAAAGGTCCTTCTCTCGACCCGTCGGTGAAGCGCCTGGCGATGCAGGTCGAGGATCACCCCGTCGA
>Ga0302325_10007774_pt1 | contig 23688 bp, 22 predicted proteins | sample Palsa_T0_2_FD_201948 | JGI IMG/M metagenome (GOLD analysis project Ga0302325, IMG submission 201948) | Peat permafrost microbial communities from Stordalen Mire near Abisko, Sweden - Palsa_T0_2 | ecosystem: Environmental > Terrestrial > Soil > Palsa > Peat permafrost | place: Sweden: Abisko... | reverse complement strand
GATCCCGGGAAAGCGCTGGCGCAGGCTGAGCGTCAGCTGCACCAGCGCGCCCTGATGGCGACCGCCGTACAGGTACATCGTGGTGCCGTTGACGGCTGCGCGAGCGCAGTAGTGAGCCATGAGGTCGGGGCCGTAGACGCGCGAGACGTCGCGATGCCCGAGCGCCCGTAGCGCCCATACGAGAGGCTGTCCGTCGGGTACGGCCAGCGTCGCGCCGAGTACTGCTTCGCGCGTCTCAGCATCCTCCTGGGCGACCATGACCAGATGCACCGCGGCGGCGGTCACGTAGCCGCGTTCGTCGGCGGCGATCATCGCGTCCATCCAGGCCATGGTGCGCTCGTAGTCGGTGAGACCGAGCGGCACGTCGAGGATCGCTGCCCGTGGCAGCCCGGGCACGCGCGAGGCCGGCGCGTGGGGGCGAGCGCTGGGCGACTGGTGACATGACGGCGCGGAGGCCGGGAGTTGTGAGGACGTCGCGCGTGGGGTCATGAGCAGGTGACGGGTGGTGCGTCTCGCGAGACGGTGTCCCGGGTGGGATACCGGTGCTACCGAAACGGCGCCCGCCCCTCACTCACAACGGCTGCACGCGGGCAAAGTCGCGGTGTTGCTGGACGCCGGCCGTCGCTGCGACCCTCGTCCGCCTCGTCGCGTAGCAGAGAATACCCGCCTCGCGGTCACTGGATACTCTCCGGCCATGGCGCTCGAAGCTTGCCTTGGCTACGCGCTGGTGGCGCCGGTCGCGTGAGCCCGCTCGCTCTGCGCCGATACCGCGCCGAGCGACTGCTGCGTCGCGACTTCAGCACCCTGCGCCCCGGGGTGCTGGCGCAGGTCGCCCGACGGCTGCGCGCCCTGGATGTTCACCTCGACGAGGCCGATCTCGAGGCCTGCTACGCCCAGGCCTGGCACGGGCTGTACGCGACGGTCCTCGGCGGCCAGGAGGTGGCGACGCCGACGGGGTGGCTCGTCACGGTCACGGTGCGCCGGGCGATCGATGATCATCGCCAGCGCACGGCCGCACCGCTGCCGGTGCGGGTCACCGTCGCGGCGCCGCAGCCAGATCCGATCGATCGAGTCGATGATCTGGATCGGCTGCGCGAGGTGTTCGAGGCCCTGCGCGGTCGGCTGTCGGCCCGCGAGTGCGAGGCCGCGAGTCTCTGCTACCTGCAGGGGCTCTCACGGGGGGAGGCGGCCCAGCGGATGGGCATCTCGCGACGACGCATGGACAAGCTCATGGATGGGATGGGCGCCGGTGTTCCCGGCGTGGCCAGCAAGGTGGGCGTGCTGCTCGCCAGCATCCGCGGTGGGCGGTGGTGCGACGAGCAGGCGTCGCTGATGCGTGGTCTGGCCTTCGGGCTGCTTGATCCGCACGGCGAGCGTTACCGGCTGGCCGTCGTCCATCAGCGCGAGTGTCCAGCCTGCCGGGCCTACGTCGCGTCGCTGCGGGGTCTGGCCGCGGTGCTGCCGCCGGTGTCGATCCCGATTCCGGTCGTGGCGGGCGCCGCGGTCGTGGGGGCCAACGGCGTGGCCGCCGCCGGGGGCGCCGGAGCGGCCGGCGGCGGCTGGTGGATCCTGGGCGGGCCGCTGGCGACGAAGGTTGCCGCCACCTGCCTGCTGGCCTTCAGCCTGGGGGCCGGCTGCGTGGTGCTGACCCGCGTGGCTCCCACGCATCGATCGTCGCGGGCCGTCGCGTTTGCGCATCCCGGCCGCGCCGGGAGGGTGACGCGCACCGTTGCGGTCCGGACGCGGCTCGCGGACCTCCCCGCGCCGCCGACGGTGAGCGCGGACCGCCCGGCCCTCGCGGCGAGCACCACCGATGTCGCGGTCGCTCCTTCCGCGCCGGTCCGGCGGACGCCGCGCGCGGATGCGCGCGCCGGCGCTGACCCAGCCGCCCGGGAGTTCGGCGTGGAGTCGCTGGCCGCGCGCACGACGGTGGCCTCGTCGCCGCCGGTGGCCACGGTCGCTCGGGTCGCGACCAGCCCGCCACCCACCCCGGTCGCCCCGCGCCCGGCGTCCTCCGGCCCGGCCGCGGCGCAGGCTGAACGGGAGTTCGGCGTGCAGTAGGACGCCCTCCGCGCGGTTACCTGTGAGACTTGCCGCCGATGACGCCGCACCCGCGAGTGGCGACGGTTGGCCACGTCGAGTGGATCGACTTCATCCGCGTCCCCCACCTCCCGGCCGCGGGGGAGGTACTGGCCGCCGAGGAGTACTGGTCCGACGCCGGCGGCGGCGGCGCCGTGGCCGCCGCGACGCTGGCGCAGCTCGCGGGCGGTGCGTCGTTTCTCACCGCGCTCGGCGACGACGAGGTCGCGGAACGTTCCCGCGTGCGGCTGCGCGGTCTGCGGGTCGACGTGCACGACGCCCGACGCGCGGGTCCGACGCGGCGTGCGGTCACCTTTGTCGATTCGGCCGGCGAGCGCACGATCACCACCGTCGGTTCGCGGCTGCAGCCGGTCGGGCAGGATCCACTCCCCTGGGAACAGTTGGCCAGCCTGGACGCGGTCTATTTCACGGCCGGGGACGAGGACGCGCTGCGGGCCGCCCGGCGTGCACGTGTCCTGGTGGCGACGCCGCGGGCCCGCGAGGCGCTGCGCGCCGGCGTCGAGGTCGACGCGCTCGTGCTCAGCGGCGCCGATGCCGTCGAAAGCCGACTGGCCGATGAGTACGCGTCAACCGCCCGGTTGGTCGTGGTCACGGCGGGCGGCGCCGGCGGCTCCTACCGTCTACGCGACGGAACCGCCGGGCGCTGGGAGCCGGTGCCGCCCGCCGGACCGATCGTCGACACGTACGGGTGCGGCGATTCGTTTGCCGCCGGCCTGACCTTTGCGCTCGGGGCCGGGCGGAGGCTGGATGACGCACTGTCCTTCGCGGCCGCCTGTGGGGCGGCGCGACTCACTGGCCACGGGCCCTACGTCGGGGAGCTGCCGGCGCCGTAGCCGGCTCGGCCAGCGCGGCGCGCAGCGCCTCGGCCGCCTGCGCGCCGGCGGCGTGGAGCGGCTCCGGGCTGCGCAGCGCCCGGGCGAGCACGAACGCGCCCTCGAGGCCCGACAGCATGGCCAGGGTGACGTCTCGGGCTTGGCCGGGCGACAGGCCGGCGGCCTCGAAGCGGGCGGTGCCGGCGTCGATCCAGTCGCCGAACACGTCGGCACAGGCCTGGCGCAACGGCTCACTGGAACTCGAGACCTCCAGCGCGACGGTGGCGATCGGGCAGGCATCGGCGTAGTCGCTCGCCTGCAGGTGCTCGGCGGCGCCGTCGAAGAACGCTCGCACGCCGGACACCGGGTCGGGTGCAGCGTCGAACACCACCGGCAGGAGCAGACCGTAGATCGCGCCCGATTGGCGGATCGCCTCGCCGGCCAGCTGCTCCTTGCCGCCGGGGAAGAAGTGGTACAGCGAGCCGAACGGCGCCGACGCCGCGTCGACGATCTGCTTGACCCCGGTCGCCCCGTAGCCCTGGCGGCGGAACAGCTCGGCGCCGGAGCTGAGGATGCGTTCGCGCGTGCTCACGGTCTGTACTCTATCGCTAGAGCGATCTATCAAGGAGGCGGTTCCCGTGCGTTCGTGGTTAGCCAAGCAACTGCTCACCCGCAACCTGGCGCGACTGCGGGCCGGCGACTACCGGCCGCTGTTGGCGCTCGATGCTCGCGACGTCCGCTTCCGCTTCCCGGGCGACAGCTCGTGGGCGGTCGAACTGCGGGGGCGCGACGCGCTGGAACGCTGGCTGCAGCGGTTCGTGGCCGCCGGAATCCAGATCTTCGCCGACGAGGTTGTCGCCACCGGGCCGCCATGGCGCATGACCCTGTGCCTGCGCGGAACCGACCACCTCGATTCGCCGTCGGGCGAGCGGATCTACGAGAACCGCTACGTCATCTGGGGTCACCTGACCTGGGGACGCCTGACCGATTACGAGGTCTACGAGGACACGCAGCGGTCCGCGGCGCTCGATCGCTGGTTGGAGTCGCAGGGGCCCGGGGCAGCCCTTCCCGTCACCTGACGCCAGCGCGCGCGACAATGGGCGGGATGTCGTCGTCCTGCCCAAGGCCAGCGACCGTCGTGCGCGCGCACCCGCCGCCGCGCCGGCTCGCCCGCACCCGAACGTGAGCACCCTCGTCGAGGAACCCCCGCCCCTCGACCCGCCGGCCGACCGGCCGGTGGTCGACGCGTCGCCCCGATGGCAGACCCCGCTCGCGGCACTCGGCGTCGGCGTGGCCAGCGTGGTCATCGCCGCCTGGGCGCTGAAGCTGTGGCGGGCCGATCTGGCGCTCCCGCTGCGCTACTCGCCGATCGACGACACGAAGTTCTACCTGGCGCTGGTCAAGAACATCGTCAGCGGCGGCTGGTGGCCGCACACGGCCGCGCTCGGCGCGCCCTACGGCAGCCAGCTGCTCGACTTTCCCCAGGGGGGCGACAACCTCAACCTGGCGCTCATCTGGGGGCTGGGCCGCTTCACCGGGAACGCGGCCCTGGTGACCAACCTGTTCTACCTGCTCACCTTTCCGCTGGCGAGCATCTCGTGCTTTGCCGTCATTCGCTCCCTCGGCGTCTCCCGTTCGGCCGCCGCGGTCAGCGCCCTGCTGTTCTCCCTGCTCACCTACCACTTCTTCCGCGGTGAATCGCATCTGTTGCTGTCCGCGTACTACGCGGTTCCACTGGCGTGCTATCTGTTCCTGCGCCTGCTCGACGGACGGGGATTGTTCGCGCGGCGCGCATCGGGTCCGCGGCTGCTGCGCTGGTGCTCCGGGCGCAGCCTGAGCACCGTCCTCATCTGCGTGGTGATCGGCTCGGAGAGCCTCTACTACGCGACCTTCGCCGCGGTCCTGCTCGTGGGCGGGGTGCTCGGCGCGCTGCTGACGCGACGGTCATTGGCGGCCGTGGGCGGGTTGGTGGCCGTGGCGCTGATCGCCCTGACGCTCGGTCTGAATCTGGCCCCGACGCTCGTCTATCAGGCGCGTCACGGCACCAACTCGCAGGTCGTGCGCTCCGCCGCGCAGGACGAGGCGCACGGACTGAAGCTCACCAACCTCGTCTTGCCCCAGCCCAACGGGCGCCTGGGCCCGCTCAACCGAGTGAGCGGACGCTACGACAACGCGGTCTCGCCCGGATACTGCGAGGCGTGCTACGCCAGCCTGGGCACCGTCGGCACGATCGGGTTCGGGTGGCTGGCGCTCTGTGCGCTGGCGGCTCTCGTGGGCGCGCTCGGCGCACTCGGCGCGCGGCCACTGGTGCGGCGGGCCAGCGCCGGCGTGCTGATCGCCTTCGCGGTGGCGAGCCTCGGCGGGATCTCCAGCCTGCTCGAGTTCTTCGTCACCCCGGACATCCGGGGATGGAACCGCATGTCTGTGTTCATCGCCTTCTTCTCGCTGCTCGCCGCGGCCATCCTGCTGGACCTGGTCGGCGTGCGGCTGCGCCGGCGTCGCGGCGGGGCCGTGTTGGCGGCGGGCGCGCTGCTCGCGGTACTCGCCTTCGGGGTGTTCGACCAGACCTCGAACTACTTCGTTCCGGACTACACGGCCGACGCGGCGGAATACCGCAGTGATGCCGCGTTCGTGAAGACGATCCAATCGGTGTTGCCCGCCGGTGCCCTGGTGTTTCAGTTGCCCTACGTTCCCTATCCCGAGGGCTATCCCCAAACCGTCGACAATGAGCCGGTCACCAGCTACTCGACCAGCTATGAGCAACTGCGGGGCTACCTGCACTCGACGACTCTGGGCTGGAGCTACGGAGCCATGAAGGGTCGAGCGGACGACTGGCCGGCGCAGCTCTCGACCAAGCCAGTGGAGCTCGCGGTGCCGGCGGCGGTGGCGGCGGGGTTCGACGGCTTGTGGGTGGAGCCAAGCGGGTATTCGGCGACCCGCGACACCCAGCTGGAGAACAGTCTCGAGGCGCTGCTGGGGCAGCAGCCGATGGTCAGTCAGCAGGGGGATCTGTGGTTCTTCGACCTGCGGCCGTACGCCCGCACGCTGCTCGCCACCCACTCGGCCGCCCAGGTGGCCGCGTTACGGGCGGCCACGCTCACGCCGCTGCGGACGTCATGTGGGGCCACCGGTGTGACCCTGACGAACCCCGCGCCGGTGGCTCACGCCGCCATCTTCAGCTTCGTGCTGCAGGCGGAGGGCAATGGCCGGGGTACGGCCGACGTCAGTTACCCCGGCGGGCACACCGCCACCATCGTCCTGCAGGGCGGACCGGTGCTCATCCGGCGCCGCGTGACGGTCCCCCCCGGCACCAGCAGCGTGACCATCGCCCCCGGATTGGCGCACGCGGTCGATGCGCGACAGGCCACGCTGCTGGACGCCGCCTTTGCTCCCTGGGAGACGAGTGCACAGATTGCCCAGGCGCCACCGTCGGGGCTCGTGCCGCCGCCGTGCGTCTACAGCCACTAGCCCCCGACCGTCCTCAGCGGCGCCGGCGTCGGCGAACGTGGCGGGGCGGGACGGTGAGACCGCACTTGTCATCAATAATTCACCGGAACTGCGGTCTCACTGTGCGCCTGCACTCGGCCCGGCTACCTCCCAGCCCCCGACCGTCGTCAGCGGCGCCGGCGTCGGCGGACGAACGGGCTGGTGAGATCGGCCGCCGCGAACGTGGCGCCCGGCGCGTCGGCCCCGACCGCATAGCGATATAGGCAGATCCGGAACACCTGCTCGACCGCGGCCTGGGCGGCCAGCAGCGCGAGCAGGGAGAGCGCGCCGAGGCCGACGAACAGGGCGCCGCCGACTCCCCCGGCGGCCAGCCCAAGCCCGATCGCCACGATGCAGGGCACCGCGAGCACCGCGCTGCCGATCCCGATGCCGGCCGCGCCGGCGATCTGCTCGGGCCAGCGCTGGCGGAGCAGGCCGCGCGAGCGACGGAAGGTGGCGATCGGCCCGAGCTGCTCGTAGGCGAGCACCGGCACGGCGAAGATCGTCAGCAGGGCCCAGGTCAGATCGATGAGCAGCACGATGAAGCGGGGCAGGAACTGTTCCAACAGCCGCAGGAGCGTTCCCACCGTGCACAGCACCACCGTCCAGGCGAGGATCACCGCCGAGCGCTGGACGGCGGCGCCCCAGGCGGCGGACACATCCATGGGGACGCCGTCGAGGTCTGAGGCCAGCATGCAGGCGAGGGCCACGCCGCAGAAGATGGTCGCGTAGGTCGCCGGAAACGAGGCGATGATGCTCCAGACGGCGATGGCGTGCTGGGATTGAGCGAGCCCGTGGGATTGAGCGACGGCCAGCCCGAACGCCGCCCCGCCGATGACGAGGTTGGCCACGATCGCCACGAGCGGAAAGACCAGCAGCCGCGGATCGCGGCGCAGCAGCGAGACGGCGGTTCGCATTAGCCGCAGCGTTCGCGCCAGACGGGACTCAGTGACCGACGCGCCCCAGGCCGGCTCGATCAGCGGCGCGCGGTCGAACCGATTGACGCTCGCCCCAACCTCGTCGCTCCCCGAGACCGGCGTGGCGGCCGGCGCGGCCTCCAGGCCTCGCTGCGCGGCACAGTTGCGGCAGTAGGTCTCACCGCGCGACACGCTCCAGCCGGCGTAACGCAGGTCTTCGGCCATCCGGCTGTCGTCGACCGTGGTGCGGGCGCCGCAGTCGTAGCAGTGGATCTGCACGTGGGCCATTGGGGCACCATTTCGGCGACAGCTGGGGAACGCTTGAGCAAACCCCACTCGGTCAGGACGGGTGGCGGAGGTCCGGCGAGACGTGGCGGCAACCTAGGATGAGCGGGTGTTGAGCTTTCGACGCGTGCCCGCTGACTCGGCCCAGGCGCAACGACTCATCACCGCGATGATCGACGAGCTCGCCCCGCTGTACGGTCGCATCGACGTGCCCGGTGCACCCAGCGCCAGTCCCGACGACTTCCGCCCGCCGGCCGGAGCGTTCCTGCTCGGCGAAGGGGACGGCGCCGCCGTTTGCGCCGGGGGAGTCAAGCGACTGTCGCAGTCCTGTGCCGAGATCAAGCGGATGTACGTCGTGCCGTCGGCACGCGGACAGGGCGTGGCGCGCGCGCTCCTCGGTGCGCTCGAGCGGACCGCCGGCGAGCTCGGTTACGAGATCGTGCGGCTCGACACCGGGCCCCGGCAGCCGCATGCGCTGGCGCTCTACCTCGCTTGCGGCTACGTGCCGATCGCCGATTACAACGGCAACCCGTTCGCGAGCTTCTGGGGCGAGAAGCACCTCGCCCCGAACGCTATTCGCCCTCGCTCCAGGGGCCGTGCCCATGCCAGCGGTCAACCGTGATGCGAGTCACGATCCCCGGTGGCGGATCGGGCATGGGCGGAAACACGGCGTCCGGTCCCACGTAGACGTGAGCCAGGCGCTGGAGCAGTTCCGGGGCTCCCCCGACCTGCAGGCTGGCGGTCCCGTGGATGACCAGGTAGTCCTGCATCCCGACCGGATTGCTCCCCCGCCCCTCGATCGAGAGCGCCACCCTCGGGTCCTCGCGGAGGTTGTGCAGCTTCTGCTGATCGGGGTTCAGGTGCGCCGCGACGATCTCGTCGCCTTCGAGGCCGACCCACACGCAGGTGACCTGTGGGCTGCCGTCGGGATTGAGCGTTACCAGATGGGCGAGGGCGTCAGAGGACAGCAGGTCCTGAGCGCTGGCGGGCAGGTCAACGGACATCGCGTCTCCTTGCCGTGAAGGCATAGCTCTTCGGGGTTGGGCGCAGTCTAGGAGACCGTCGGGCGGCGCATTCAGGTTCGCGCCGGCGTGACCGGGCGCAGCAACCCGAAGGCCACGAACGACACGGCCGCCGCGATGGCCGGGACGGCGAGCACGCCGTCGACAGCGCCGAGGACGTCCAGCAGACCCTGGCGCGCGTCGAGTATTAACACCAGGCCGACGCTGGCGCCCAGCAGCGCGCACAGGCACGCCGCCCCAGCCAGCCCGATGCGGTCACCGCTGGAGGGGAACACCGCCTGGGCGCACGACAACGACAGGTAGATCCACACCGCCACTCGCCACCAGGCGAGGTCCCCGAGCGCGTTGGGCAACTGGGTCAGCGTGTGGGGCGCCAGCAGCCAGGCGGTGGCCAGCGTGAGCACCGCCGGCACGAGGATGAGCGGGGCGATCGAGATGAGCCCCTGGCGCAGTACACCGGTCCGGGCGTGGGGCACCGAGCCAAGCACGAGCTCGCCGCCGACGCCCCGCTGTGGCCAGAACAGGCGCACTGGCCCAGTGATCGGAACCCCGAGGGCGACGCAGGCGAGGTAGTGCGCCGCCTCGTGCAGCGCGGTCCCTGGAGCCGCCAGGACGAAGGCCAGCCCGCGCGAACGCGACGCGCCGGCGGCCGCCCAGAACAGACGCCGCTGGCCGGCCCGCAGCGTGACGAGCTCGAGGGCGAGCAACGTGCACAGGACGAGCAGGGTTTGATCGCTGATGGACATCGCAGGTTCTCGCGCCGGTCCTGACGATAGTGCGCGCACAGCGCGGTTCGGGGTTGCGGTGCCGGCGTCCCAACGGCGCGTCAGAGGTCGGACGCTGAGGCTGAGGCGCCCATCGAAGCCGGTGTGGCTCCGCGGCGCGCACGCACGAGGATCGGCAAACCGTGGGCGGGGCCGATCGTCGGCATCTGCCGGATGCGCAGCGAGAAGTCCGGGTCCCGCAGCGCCACCGCGTAGCGGCGCAGGATCAACGTGGCGAGCGTGCGGATCTCCAGCTGTCCGAAGCGCATCCCGATGCAGGTGCGCGAGCCGCCGCCGAAGGGGACGTAGGCACCCTTGGGCAGTGCCGCCTTGGCCTCAGGGGTGAATCGCGACGGACGGAACTCGTCGGGCTCTGGGAACACATCGGGCAGATGGTGACTGGCCCACGATGAGTAGTTGACCGGGACTCCGCCGGGCACGGTGAGGCCGGCGAACTCGAAGTTCTCCAGCGACCGCCGCGGCCCGATCCAGGCCGCCGGATATTTACGCAGTGTCTCGTCAAGGACCATCTCCAGCTGCGGCAACGCGCTGCCGGTCAGATCCGCCGGCGCGAGCGGGCGGTCGCCGATCACCCGGTCCTGTTCTTCGACCACCGGGGCGACGAGGTCGGGGTTGCGGGCGAGCTCGTAGAACATGAAGGCGAGCGTTGAGGTGGTGGTGTCGTGGCCGGCGAACAGCAGCGTCATCACCTCGTCGCGGATCTGCAGGTCGCTGAGCGAGTCACCGTCCTCGTCCTGCGCGTCGAGCAGCAGGCTGAGCACGTCCAGACCCCGGGCCCCGCTGGCGCGGCGGCGGTCGATCTCGGCGTAGATCAGCCGGTCGAGCTGCCGGCGGGCGCGGAGGGTCCTGGCATACGGCGTGCCGGGCCCCCGCATGAGGCGCAGCAGCGCCGGCTTGGAGAAGAAGTCCAGCGCCTCGGTGAACAGTTGGGCCGCATCGACGCTGCGGGCCTCCTCACCATCCGGGTCGAGCCCGAAGATCGCCCGCATCGCCACTCGCAGGGCCAGGCGCCGCGTCCAGTCATAGAGGTCCAGCCCGGCGTCGATGTGCCAGAGGGCAAGCGCGCGCTCACCCTCCTCGAGGATGACGTCGATCGACTTGGCGATCTGCTTGTGGTGAAACGCCGGCAGCATGATCTGGCGCGAGCGCCGGTGAAAGTCGCCGTCGATGGTCAGCAGGCCGTCGCCCATGAACGGGATGAGGTCACGGAAGTGGCCCTCGCGCCAGCTGAAATTGCTCGCGTGGGACACGAGGATGTAGTGATTGGCCTCCGGGCCGATCATGAACACGACGTTGTGATGGAAGATCCGCATGGTGAAGACCGGGCCGTAGCGCTGGTAGGCCTCCACGAGCAGGGGCACCGGGTCGTCGATGATCGCGTTCGTCCGCGCCAGGCTGAAGTGCGTGCGCCCCGGCGGGAACGCCGCGGAGACGGCTCGCTCCAGTCGCAGGTCCTTGCGCATCACCCCGAGCGGGTTGGCCGACGTGGGCGGAGGTCCGACCAGAGACATGTCGCGAAGAATAACGCGTTGTTAGCTGGCTGGCCAGCCAGCTGGAAGGGTATTGCCGGCCGCAGCCCGATCGGGGGCGGGGGTTGTCATACTGGGCGGTCGTTCGGGGGCGTAGCTCAGTTGGTTAGAGCGCCGGCCTGTCACGCCGGAGGTCGCGGGTTCGAGTCCCGTCGCTCCCGTACTCCCAAGGCCCTGCTGCTGGGCGGCGCCGTAAAGGCCGAGCCGTTTCCATGCTTGGCGCCGACTCTGCCGCTAACGCTTCGAGTAGAGCCAGGCCGAGCGGCGGTTAGGAGCCGCTGAGGTCGTCGAGCTGGGCTCGGGTCAGCTCGTCAGAGTCGATCGTATCCGTGGGTGACGGGCGTTGGACGATCACGGGGCTGGTGATGGAGATCACGTCAGCGCTCAGGGCGAGCTGCGCCCCGCCGGTCGCGCCAGTGATGGTGGCTCGCTTGAGCAGTCCGTCGGGCTCGATATCGAGGACGACACTGGCGCTGGGGGGCGAATCCGGGTCGAGGAAGCCGTCTTGGAAGTCGTGGGACAGCGTCGACGGATTCGCCGTCCCGGTGAACTCGGTGACCGGCTGACCGTCGACCGTCGTCGGCCCGTTCTCGACGATGTTCGTCTCGACCGCCACCAGCGCCGCGAGGCCGGCGGGCGCCACGAGGTTCGGTGCTGCCGGCCCAAATCGCGGCAGGGCACTCGCTCCCTGCGACTTGAGGAATTCCGTCCGGGTGAAACGGATCCAGCGGCGGCCGTGCAACCGGCTGCGCAGCCCCGGAATGAGCGCGGTGATCTGACCGGGAGGCTCCCAGTACACGATGTCTCCCAGGCTCCTGGTGTCGGACGAGAATCCCAAGCCGGCGGACTTCGCCTCCACCTCCGGGGGCGACACCCGCCACTTGGCGTCGATCGCCACCCGAGCCGTCATCTTCCCGGCGCGCGAGACCGTGTCCTGCGCGGTGAGGATCACGCTCGGAACGGAAAGATGCTGCGAGCGTTGCACGAGCGTCTGGAGGTCGGTCGGCACGATCGTCGGACTCTGGGTGGCGGCGTGGGCTGACAGCACCGATCCGGCAAGTCCGGCAACCAACGCCCCCGTGAGCACACGACCAGACAACAAGACAAGCACAGTAGCCGCGGTTCGCGACGGCGGCGCGAATGTGAGCGAAGCCGCGGCCGCCGCGTAGCCTTCAGCTCGATGCGCACCGACACTCCCCCCGATCGGGCCGCACGGGCCGTTCCACGTCCGGGTGGGCGCAGCCAGCGCGTGCGTCGAGCGGTGCTCGACGCGGCGGCGGACGAGCTGCTCGAGGTGGGTTTCGAGCGCCTGTCGGTCGCGAGCGTGGCGCAACGCGCTGGGGTACACCACACGACGATCTACCGGCGCTGGGGCACGAAGTCGCGGCTCGTGCTGGATGCGGTGCTCGAGCTCACGCGCGAGCGCGTCCCGGCGCCGGATCGCGGGAACCTGCGCAGCGACCTGCAGGCGTACTTCGAGGCGATGGTGTCGGCATTCGCGCAACCCCGCATCGCCGCGCTCGTACGCGGCCTCGTGGCGATTCCGCCGGACGAGCTCGCTCAGGAGCGCAGCGCCTACTGGCAGGAGCGTTTCGCGGTGACGGGCGAGATCGTCCAGCGCGCGATCGCACGCGGTGAGCTGTCTGCGGGCGCGGACTCTTGGCGGCTGGTCGAGCTCATCGCCGGCCCGATGTGGATGCGGGCGCTGATGACCGGGCTGCCGGTTGACGGCGACTTCCTCACTCGAGCGATCGACGACGCGCTACGCGCCGTCGGACCCAATGGCTAAAGAGCTAACGCACGACTCTGTGCGTTTGTGTTAGGGTCGACGTCGTGGCTAGCGCCGTCCCTCTAACCGGGCGGGCCTCGCGCTTTGACGGCGGTCTGCGAGAGGTCGCTCCCCGCGCCTACGCCTGGCTGCAGCCCAACGGCGCGTGGGGCGAGGCCAACGCCGGGCTCATCGTGGGCAACGGCGATTCGATGCTCATCGACACCCTGTGGGATCAGTCGCTCGCGCGACAGATGCTCGAGGCGATGGCGCCCCACGTGGGCGATGCCCCGATCCGCACGGTGCTCAACACGCACTCGGATGGCGACCACTGGTGGGGCAACGGGGCGGTGCCGCCCGAGGCCGAGATCATCACGTGCACGCCGAGCCGCGAGGCGATGGACGCCGAGTCCTCGCCTCAGGCGCTGGACCGCCTCGCGCGTCTGGCTCGGCTCGCGCGCCGCGCGCCCGGCTCGCTCGGCGAGCTCAACCGCTACATCGCCGACATGCTTTCCCCGTTCGATCTGGCCGCCGTGCGCCTGCGCTACCCCGACCGCAGCTTCAGCGAACGGCTGACGCTCGACGTCGGCGGCCGCGAGGTGGAGTTGCTCGTGCTGGGACCGGCGCACACGCCCGGGGACACCATCGCCTACCTGCCCGACGCCGGCGTCGTGTTTGCGGCCGACCTCGTGTTCGTCAAGGCGATCCCGGTCATGTGGCACGGGCCCTCGAGCGGCTGGCTGAGCGCACTCGAGGCGCTGCTCGCTCTCGACGCCGACGTCTACGTTCCGGGCCACGGCGACCTCGCCCGAACGCCGGAGCTGGAGGCGATGCAGCGCTTCTGGACCTGGCTGCGCGCCGGCGCCGCCGATCGCCACGCCGCCGGCGAGGACCCGCTCACCGCCAGCGAGGCGCTCATCCGATCCGCGGGCTTCGACGAGTTTCGCGACTGGGAATGTCCCGAGCGCCTGGTCATCAGCGTCGCGGCGCTCTACCGCGAGCTCGACGGGCAGCCCCCGATGCGCGTCACCCCCGCCGTGCGGGCTCGTCTGTTCCGCCTCGTCGCCATTCTCAAGCGGCGCCTGGAGGACCGCTGACATGCGCCTGCGCCGGGTGCGTCTGGTTGGCGGCGATGACGCGATCGCCGTGTGGGACGACGAGGCGACGCGCTGGACGCCGATCGCGTCCGCCGTCGCGGCCGTGGGCGACCCCGCCTTCGCCGAGCTGCCGGCCAACGACATCATCGCCCTGCTCGCTGGCGGCGAGCGGACCCGCGAGGCGCTGCGCGCCCTATGCCTGGCGGCCCGCGATCGCGACGCCGCCGCCGAGTGCGAGCTCTTGCCGCTGCTGCCGGTCGCGCCGGTGCTGATGCGGGCATTCGCGAACTCCGAGCGTCACTGGATCCAGGGCGCGCGCGGCCTCGTGCGCCTGAACCTGCCACGCGTTCTGCCGGCGATCCGCGCCTTCGAGGCGCTCGCGCGGCGCCCCTTCCCGCCGCTTTGTCCCGGGAAGCTCTTCTATGAAAAGCCCACGTTCTACCTCGGAAACGCGCTCACGTTCGTTCCCAGCGGCGCCGAGGCACCGTGGCCCGCCTATACCAAGCGCTTGGACTTCGAGATCGAGCTCGGTGCGATCGTCGTGCGCCCGCTGCGCGACGCCACCCTGGAGCAGGCCCGCGACGCGATCGGCGGGTTCGTCGTCGTCAACGACCTCAGCGCGCGGGACACCCAATGGGACGAGCTGCGCAACGGGCTGTTTGGTCCGGTGGTCAAGACGAAGACATTCGCAAGCGCGATGAGCGCCGAGATCGTGACGGCGGACGAGATCCTGTCCCGCGTGCGCGACCTTCACGCCGAGGTGAAGGTCAACGGCGAGCTGTGGAGCCGGACCGGCACGGCCGACATGCGCTGGAGCTTTGAGGAGATGCTCGCTCACGCCTCCGCCGGCGAGGACGTCCACGCCGGAGAGCTCCTATCCGCCGGGACGCTCCCGGACGGCTGCGGCCTTGAGCTCGACCGCTGGATCGCGCCCGGAGACGAGCTCGAGCTGACGATCGAGCACGTCGGGTCGGTGCGCAACCGCATTGGCTTCCCGCGATAGCCAGGACGGCGCCGCCGAGGTTCAGCCCCGGCGGCGGGTGGCGGGGCGGGCGGGCGCCGCGGCGCCCGCCCCCCCGGCCGCCAGCGCGGAGACGGCCTCGCCGATCGCCACCAGCAGGTCGGCGCCGTGGCGGATCACCTCGGCCCGTGGCAGGTCGAGGGAGCCGTCGAGCAGGCTGGCGAGGAGCTCGGCGACGCCACCGGCCACGAGCGTCGCGGCGACCTGCAGGCCCGGATCGACCTCGGAGAGCGGGTAGACGTCCTGGGCGATCGACATCACGAAAGCGGCAAGCAGCCGCGTCGTCTGCCGCCGGCTCGCCGACAGCGCGCCGATCCCGAGCGACTCGATGAACACGATCCGCGCCCGCTCCGGCTCCTCGTCGAGGTAGCCGACGAGCAGCCGCATCGCCGTGTCTGCCTTCTCGCGCTGCGTGGCCCCGGCGCTGGCGATGGCCGGGAACAGCGAGTCCGCCGCCGAGGCGACGCACTCGTGATAGACCGCGAGCGCGAGCTGCTCCAGGTCGTCGAAGCTCTCGTAGAAGAAGCGCGTCGACAGGCCGGCGGCCTCGCACACGCCGCGCACCGTGGCGTCGGCGAGACCGCGCTCGCCGATGACCTTCACCCCGGCGTCCAGGAAACGGCGACGCCGCTCACTCGACCGGGCTTCTGCGGTCTTGCCCGCGTAGACCCGCGCCATTTCGTGTCGCAGTCTAGCGTCCGACTCCCCGCGCGGTGCGGGGTGCCCTACGCGCCCGCGGACGCCTCCCGCTCGCTGCGGAGGATGAGCTCATGCAGGCGCCGGTCACGGCTCGCGGACGCGTCGACGAGCCGGTCGGTGACGCCGCGCAGCCAGGCGAGGAGCGTCCAGGCCGGCGGCGCGATCGTGCGCGCCGCCCGCGCTTGCACGCCGTCCACGATCGCCGTCGCGGCCTCCTGCGCGCTGATCCGGCGCCGCAGCGGACGCGGCAGCTGCTGCTGGAGCGCGGAGCCGATCGGGTCGTGGTCGACCGCCGAGCGCGTCATCGCGGTGGCGACGATGCCGAAGTAGGACACGCCGGCACTCGCGCCATGCGCGGCGAGCTCGATCCGCAGCGCCCGGCCGAGCTGCTCGACCCCGGCCTTGGTGATCATGTAGGGCGAGCCGAGCGGGCCGGGCAGCATCGCGGCCATCGAGGCGACGAGCGCGATGTGCCCGCCGCCGGCGATGACGGGCTCGATGCTCGGGTGGACGGTGTTGAACACGCCGGTGAGGTTGATCCCCACCACGCGGTCGTAGTCGGCCGGGTCCATGGTGCGCAGGCTCGAGGCGCGGGGCGTGACGCCGGCATTGGCCACGACCACATCGAGCCGGCCGAAGCGCGCGACGACCTCCCCGACGGCTGTGGCCATGCCCGCTCGATCGCGCACGTCGACCTCGATCGTGTGCGCCCGTCCCGCGGGCAGCGTCGTGCGGCAACTCCGCAGGCGGTCGCCGTCCTGGTCGAGCAGCGCCACGGCGGCGCCGCGTGCGGCCAGGGCCCGGACGGTCTCCAAACCGATCCCCTGCGCGGCGCCGGTGACCAGGCAGACGCGACCGGCCAGGTCCAGGCGGCGCGCGCCGCGGCGGTCAAGCCCGGGCACGGCCCGCCTCGGCCGGCAAGAGATCGTAGGCGCGCGCGTCGAAGCGCCGGGTCAGCCAGGCGAACATGAAGCTCCAGTTCGGCCACAGCCCCGCGTTGCGCCCGCTCGGGGTCTGGTAGTAGCTGCGGCACCCGCCGCGCTCCCAGACGGTGCGCGCCGAACGACGCTCCATCTCGCGGACGAAGGCGTCCTGGACGTCCGGGCGGACCTCCACTGTGGCCGCCCCCTCGGCGCGCATCGTCTCGATGGCACTCACGATGTAGCGCGCCTGGCTCTCGATGGTGAAGAGCGCCGACTGGTTGCCGGCGGCCGAATAAGGCCCGATGATGGTGAACAGGTTGGGGAACCCGTGGAGCGTCGTGCCCAGGTAGCTGCGGGGTCGCTCGTCGTAGACCTCGACCAGGCTGCGGCCGTCGCGGCCGCGAATGACCTGACCGCGCCGCGACGGCGCGTCGAAGCCGGTGCCCCAGATGATCACGTCGACCTCGTGCTCAGCCCCGGAAGCGGTGCGCACGCCGCGCTCGGTGATCTCCGCGATGTCCTCGGTGACCAGCCGTACGTTGTCCTGGTTGAAGGTGGGGAAGTAGGCGTCGGTGAGGATCGCTCGCTTGCAGCCGAGCATGTAGTCGGGCGTGAGGCGCGCCCGCAGCTGCGGGTCGCGGACCTGGCGGCGCAGCTGCCAGCGGCCCGCCGCCTCGTAGAGGTGACGGAAGCGCTGGTCGACGAAGACGGCGAGCCCGAGGCACTCGATCGTCCCGTAGATCCCCGCGCGCATCGCCGTCTGCGTCGCCGGCAGCGCGCGGAACGCCGTCCGCTGCAGCGCCGACGTGCGCCGATCGAAGCGCGGGAGGATCCACGGTGGCGTGCGCTGGAACAGAACCAGCTCGGCGACCTCGGGCTGGATCGCCGGCACGAACTGCACCGTCGAGGCCCCGGTGCCGATCACCGCCACGCGCTCGCCGGCGAGCGCGCGCTCGTGATCCCACGTCGCCGAGTGAAAGCTCGCCCCGGCGAAGCGCTCGCGGCCCGGGACGTCGGGGATGATCGCCTCCCCGAACGGCCCCATCGCCGCGATGAGCACGTCGGCGGTGAATGGCCCGGTCGAGGTCTGCAGACACCAGCGGCGGGTGGGTTCGTCCCAGTCTGCCGCGAGCAGCTCGGTGTCGAAGCGGATGTGCCGCTCGAGCTCGTGCTCGCGGGCGACGCGCTGGATGTAGGCGAGGATCTCCGGCTGGGTGGCGTAGGTGCGCGACCAGTCCGGGTTGGGCGCGAAGGAGAGCGAGTACAGCGCCGACGGGACGTCGCACGCGCAGCCGGGATAGGTGTTGTCCCGCCAGACGCCGCCGACGGACCCGCCACGCTCCAGCATGACGAACTCGTGCAGTCCGGCCTGATCGAGGCGGTAGGCCAGCGCGAGACCGGCGAAGCCCGCGCCGACGATGACCACCGGATGGTGTGTCGTGTCGTTCATGTGAAGCTCACAGGTCGAGGACCAACCGGTCTCCGGCGGCGCGCGAGACGCAGACGAGCATCGAGTCGCTGCGCTCAGCCTCCAGGAGGGTGCCGGGATCGCGGTGCTCAACCGCGCCGTCGAGCACCCGGCAGCGGCAGGCCCGGCAGAAGCCCTGCTGACAGGAGTAGACGACCCCCGGCAGCTCGCGACGGATCGCGGCGAGTAGCGACTCATTCGCGGCGACCGGCACCGCCCGCCCCGAACGGGCGAGCTCGGCCACGAACGGGCGGCCGTCGATGACCACCGGCGGGGAGAAGCGCTCGGCGAACACGGGGATCGAGGCGTCGGCGGTGCGCATGAGCTCGCGCACGGTGTCCATCACGGGCGGCGGGCCGCAGGCGTAGACGTCCGGGCGGTTGGCGAGCGCCGCCGAGCGGTCGAGCAGCGCGGCGAGGTCGGCGTGGCCGGCCTCGTCGTCGTGGTGTTCGATGAGCTCCCCGCCGCCGAACGCCGCGAGCTCCTCCCTGAATGGCATCGTGGCGCGGGATCGTCCGAGGTAGCAGAGCCGCCACGGCGCGCCGGTGCGGGCGGCGGCCTGCACCATCGGCAGGATCGGCGTGATGCCGATCCCGCCGGCCAGGAACACGTACGCGGGCGCCGCCAGGAGCCGGAAGCCGTTCCGGGGGCCGCGGACCCGCAGGCAGCCGCCCGGCCGCAGCTGCTCGTGGACCTCGCGCGAGCCGCCGAACCCGTCCTCGACGAGCCGCACGGCGATCCGGTAGCTCGACCGGTCGGCCGGGTCGCCGCACAGGCTGTACTGGCGCATGCGCCCCGAGGGCAGCAGCAGGTCCAGGTGTGCGCCCGGCGTCCAGCTCGGGAGCGCCCGGCCCTGCGGATGGGACAGGCGCAGGCTCACGACGCCGTCGGCGACGACCTCGCGCGCCGCCACCAGCAGGCGTGTCTCGTAGCCGGAGCGCCGCACCGGGCGCGGGCGGGAGAGCCTCCCGGCCGCGGGCCCGGAGGCGAACGCGCGCTCGTAGAGGTCGAACGCGCGGGCAACCGCTCGCACGCCCCGCCCCGGCGTGGCCGTCGCGGGCGTCACGCCGGCTGGGCCGCCGGCGACTGCGCCAGGTAGCGCAGCGCCTGGTCGAGCGGACCCATCTGGGAGGGGTGAAACCCGGGACGAAGGTATACCGGCAGCTCGGTGATTAGGTGTAGGCCGGTGGGCAGCAGGCCACGGCGCACCGCGCTCACGAGCTGCAGCGGCCACCAGCGGCCCTTATCGGGCGAGGGGTCGTGGCGGAAGAGGTAGCCGGTCGAGAGCGCAAAGACGCCCATCAGCAGGACGCTCGCGATGATGCCGGCCCGCGCCCGGCGGGCGTATCCCCCGTCGACGTGCATGTAGGCGTCGAAGGCGACGTTGCGGTGCTCGACCTCCTCGGCCCCGTGCCAGCGACACAGGTCGAGCATCATCGGGTGCATCACGCCGTCGAGCGCGTCGGCGTCGAGCATCCACTGCCCGAGGACCGCCGTGTAGTGCTCCAGCGCCGCCGAGAGCGCGAGCCGCTCGCAGAGCCAGGCGCGCCTGGCGCGGCCGCGGAGGCCCCCGCGGTTGAACACCCGGTCCGTGAGCCAGGCGAGCTTGGAGACCACCGGCGTGACGTCGAGGCCGTGCTCCGCGAGGAAGTCGTGCAACTCCTCGTGAGCACTCGCGTGGATCCCTTCCTGCCCGATGAAGCCCACCATCTCCTCATGGAGGCGCTCGTCGTCCACGAGCGGCAGCGCCTCCGACAACGCCGCCACCATCGCCCGTTCCCCCTCGGGCAGCGTGAGATGCATCACGTTGACGATCTGCGTCGCGAGCGGCTCGCCGCGGACGTAGTGAATCGGCAGGTCATCCCAGTCGAAGTGCACCTGTCGAGGCTTGATCGCCAGAGCCTCCGCCGTGTAGAGCCGTTCTGCCGTAGCCACCGCGTAGCCTCCAGACGATCGAGATACATACCGTTCCTGATCATCGTACACGGTGCGTTTCTTCTTTACAAGCAGGACCCCGCCCCTGACGGCCACGGGCGTCCCGGCATCTCGCCGGGGCGCCCGTGTGCGGGTGATGTGAGGGCTGCGGTCAGTCGACGGTCAGCTTCGTCTTCACCGCCGTGGAGGTGTCCTGGCCGCTGCCGGCCTGCAGGCTGAGCGTGTAGCTGCCCTTGTCGAGCGTGTGGCCGGCGAACCGGGTGGTCAGCATGATGCTGTGCTTACCGGCCTTGGCGACCTTCACCAGGACCGTCCCGACGACCTCGCTCTTTCCGTGCACGGTGTGCATGAGCTTGAGCGTGACCGTCCCCGGCTTGCTCAGCGAGAAGCCGAGCTTGACCGGATGGCCGGCGCTCACCGGGTGCGAGCTGAGGGTCAGCGCATCAGGTGCCTGGGGGTGCGGAGTCGGCTTCGACGCGGGGGCCGGCGTTGGGGTCGGCGTGGGAGTCAGCGTCGGTGTGGGTGTGGGTGTGGGCGCCGTCGTGGTCGCCGCCGGCGTCGTCGGGGCCGGCGCGGCCGTCGTTGCCGTGTCGACCGTGAACGACGCGCCGTCCGACTGCGCGTCGCCGACGTGACCGCTGTCGTCCACCGAGAACGCGGTGACGCTGTAGGTGCCGTCCGGTAGCGCGGTCGTCGGCTGCCAACTGGCGTCCCCGCCACCGTCGGTCTGCACCAAGCCGGAGTTCAGCGGACCGTCGGGGCCGGTGACGAAGAACTCCACCCCGGAGGTGTTGCCCGGTCGGTCGACGGGACCGTTGCTGGCATAGAGATACGGCTGGTTGTCGTCCGTGGTGGCCGCGTCAGCGAACCCGAAGCTGACGGCCGGCGCGGCGGTGTCGATGTTGATGCCGATGACCGCCGCCGAGTTCGGTGGCGTGTTCTGCGAGGTGCCGCCGTCGCTGGAGACCTGGGTGCCATTCTCATTGACGGTCTGCACGGCATACAGCGAATCGTCGCCATCGGCGAGCGCCGACATGCCGGTGAGCGTCAGGTTCCCGGCGGCGGAGGCGGTGGCGGTGTCGAGCAGCACCGAGTCGCCGTTGTTGTCGACCGTGTACAGCGCAACGGTGGCGCCTGCCAGTACGCCGGAGACGGTGACGTTGGGGGAGCTCTGGTTGATGTTCTCCCCGTCGGTCAGCGAGCTGATGGTCGGCTGCGCCGGCGCGACGAAGAAGTCCTGGGTCGCAGCCTGGCTCGCGATGCCGTGGCTGTCGAGGGTGGTCATCGCCGCCTGGTACTCGCTGGGGACCAGCGCGCCGACCGGGCTGATGCCCGGGGTGCCGCCGCTGGAGTCGGCCTCGCTCGTAGCGGCCAGGACGCTGCCGGACGGCAGCGGCGTGAACGTCGTGTCCACTGGCTCGTTGGGAATCGCGCTTGATCCGAACAAGGACACGCCGCCGGCGTCAACGAAGGTACCGGACCCCGAGATGTCCGGGACGATGTCGAAGGTGACGTACACGCTCGCCGTGGCGGACGTGGTGCCGGTTTCGGTCGCCGTCAGGTACTCGTAGTCGTTCTGCGCGGTGGCCACCGGGTTGGTCGGGGTGATGGAGCCGGCGCCGTTGACGGCCGTGGCGTGTCCGTCGGCCGCAAGGTGGTCGGCCGAGGTCAGCGTCACCGTGTCGCCCGACGTCGCGCCGGTGAAGGAGACGGTCGGCGACAGGTTGTTGCTGTAACCGTTCGTGGCGGGGCTGGTGATGGTCAGCCCTGTGGCCTGCGCAGTGGCCGTCAGGCCGAGCATGCACGTCGACGCGACCAGCGCCGTGAGCACTCCGAGGGTCCTGCGGGCAATCGCCATCGGCATGGGGTTCTCCTTGGGTTTGAGATGAGCCCAAGGCCGTTACCCGGGGGTGCGATCTGCACATTGGGTCAGCCACGGAACCCGCACGGCGCATTCCGCTGCGCTCGGCAGTTACGAACCCGGACCGAGCGCGCCCAAACGATCTTTCTTGACCGAACACTGGCCTATCGGTCAGCCGACGACCGACCGTTAGCGCGATGGACACCGGGCTGAGCCACGTTTACACCGGCGCGAAGTCCGGTGTCGGCATGCCAGCCCCGCCAACTCATAGCCTGTCGTTCCGATGAGGCCTGTCTACCGGCTCGGCGTGTTCATCCCGATCGCGCTCGCTCTCGACGCGGCGGGCGCCTCGGCGTCGCTCGTGTTCGTCGTCTCGGCGGTCGGGGTCGTGCCGACCGCGGCGCTCATGAGCGAGGCCACCGAGCACCTGGCCGCCCGCTCCGGCCCCGCGCTTGGCGGCCTGGTCAACGTCACCTTCGGCAACGCGCCGGAGCTGATCATCGCGCTGTTTGCGCTCGGCAAAGGGCTCCAGGAGGTGGTCAAGGCCTCGATCGTCGGCTCGGTGATCGGGAACGCGCTACTCGTGCTCGGTGCGGCGATCGTGGTGGGTGGTTGGGGGCGCACTCGCCAGACGTTCGACCGCACGCTGGCCCAGACCCAGTCCGGGATGCTGCTGCTCACGGTGGTCACGCTCACGCTGCCCGCGGTCATCGTGCTGGCCCGCCACGGACAGCTGCCGGCCGTGTCGGCCCTGCGCAAGCCGTTCGGTAGCCAGGTCGACGATGCATCGGTCGCGGTAGCCCTCATTCTCATCGCCACCTACGTCGCCGGGCTTTTCTTCTCTCTGCGCACCCACCGCGAGGTGTTCAACCCCCGGGAGGAGGGCGATGATCACAGCGCGGCCTGGTCGGTGCGACGGTCGGTGCTCACGCTGGCTGGCGCCGCCGCTGCGGTGGCGGTGATAAGCGACGTCATGGTCAGTTCGATCGAGGCGGCCTCGCGGGAGATCGGGCTGTCGCAGTTCTTCGTCGGGGTGTTCGTGGTGGCCATCGTGGGCAACGCGTCCGAGCACTACGTGGCGGTGGTGGCCGCCGCTCGGGACAAGATGAGCCTGGCCGTCTCGATCGCGGTGGGCTCCGGCGCGCAGGTCGGGCTGTTCGTCGCCCCAGTCCTCGTGTTGCTGTCGTTCCTGATCGGACCCACGCCGATGGCGCTCGTGTTCAACCCCTACGAGATCGCCGGCCTGCTTGCGGCCGGGATCGTGGTCACGGCCCTCGTTTCCGATGGGGAGACGACCTGGTTCGAGGGTGTGCAGCTGCTCGCCCTGTACGCCGTGCTCGGCGTGCTGTTCTACGTCGCCTGAGCACCGCGGCCCCGACGCTGTCAGCCTTCGCGGATGCCTCGGAACGCCAACTGCTGCCCATCCTGCGGCGAACGCGTCTCGCCGTTCGCGGCCGGATGTGCGCTGTGCGGCGCCGATCTCGATCCGCGTCGCCATACGCGGTCTCGGCGAGGTATGCAGTTGCCGGCGTGGCGGGGCCGGCTGCCGTGGGCGACGCCCGACGCGCTGGCGGTCGCCGTGCTTGTGCTGGTGACCCTGTTCGCTCCGCTCATCGGTCTGCTGGTGTGCGGACTGCGCGCGTTCGGGGAGAGTCGCAACGGGCACCTGCGGCAGCGCAACATCGCGGTGGCGCTCGCCGTGGTCTGCCTCGCCTTCCTGCTGTTCCCGGTCTCTCAGATCGATCTGCTGCGCGACATCGGATTGCCTTAGATGAGTGATGCCACGGTGGGGGCCGTGGTTATCGAGGGTCTGCGTAGCGGGCGGGTCGCTGGCGGGTTGCCGGCGACTGCTGGTCGAGCGGCCGTGCGCCCCGTGTGGCGAGAAATCCTTGGTGGTGATCAGTTTCTCGCCACACGGGCGGGGTCGGCTCGCGCGGCGGCGGGGGGTGTGGCGAGAACCTGTTCGTATTGACCAGTTCC